>WBZS01000831.1_pt1 | contig 30700 bp, 30 predicted proteins | sample 5204201 | NCBI WGS metagenome assembly WBZS01 (sample SAMN12344357, study PRJNA552823) | activated sludge metagenome | biome: Activated sludge suspended growth; feature: Nitrification reactor; material: Wastewater; isolation source: activated sludge from nitrification reactor of wastewater... | reverse complement strand
CAGGTGTTGCAGGACAAAGGGCAAATGGTCGTCGAAGTCCGACAGCGCGTGGTCGCCGCCTTCGAGAAGCCGAATGTTCGCACCGTGGTAGCGCGCGGTCATCTCGCGCCAGTCAAGCAACTCGTCGCCTTTGGCGATGACCGCGGCATAACGCTCGGGTTGGGTGAGGGTGGCTGGCGTCAATTCGCGCAACTGGTCAATGTATTCGGCGCGAAAGTAAAAGCGCTCTTCGGGCTGGTGGAACTGGGTTTGCTCGCCAATGTAGGCCGCCAGGTCGCGCGCTGGGTCGACCGCCGGGTTCAGCAGCACCGCGCGGCAGCCGCAGCGCTCGGCAACCACCGTGGCATAAAAGCCGCCGAGCGACGAGCCAACCACCGCCAGCGTGTCGGCCGCCGCGCTGCCGGCGGCGCTTGCAACCGTCGCCTCGATCAGCGCCCAGGCGGCGGCCGGCGCGGGCGGCAATGCCGGGCAATGCCAGCCGACTTCGGGCCGATTGGCTTGCAGCCAGGCCGCCAGCCGCCGCGCCTTGAACGACTGCGGCGACGAGCGAAAACCGTGCAGGTAGAGCAACTGCGGCATGGCCAGGCGCCGTCCCCCGGTGGCTTCAGGCGCGCGCGGCCAGCGCCGCCAGCAGCTTGACGTGGATGCCGCCGAAGCCGCCGTTGCTCATCACCAGCACCGAGTCGCCGGGACGCGCGGCGGCGACCACGTGCGCCACCAACGCGTCGACGCTGTCGGCCACGGTTGCACGCTCGCCCATGGTGGCCAGCGCCTCGGCCGCGCTCCAGCCATAGTCGCCCTGCAGGCAAAACGCCAGGTCGGCCTCTTCGAGCGACCAGGGCAGTTGCGCCTTCATCGCGCCCAGCTTCATGGTGTTGCTGCGCGGCTCGAACAGCGCCAGGATGCGCGCCGCGCCAACGCGCCGACGCAGCCCGTTGACGGTGGTGCGCATCGCCGTTGGGTGGTGCGCGAAGTCGTCGTAGACCGTCACGCCGCCGGCTTCGCCCTTGCGTTCCAGGCGCCGGCGAACGTTCTGGAAGCTGGCCAGCGCCCGCGCCGCCTGCGCCGGCGCGACGCCAACGTGTTCGGCCGCGGCAATCGCCGCCAATGCGTTCAACTGGTTGTGCGCGCCGAGCAAGTCCCACTCGACGCGCCCGAGCGCCGCGCCGCTGCGCAGCACGTCGAAGGCATGCGGTTCACCGCGCGCGGTCAGGGTTTGCGCGTCGCCACCGGCGCCAAAACGTTGCAGCGTGCTCCAGCAGCCGCGCGTCAGCACGCGCTCCAGCGCCGCGTCACCGGCGTTGACCACCAGCCGCCCCGCGGCCGGCACCGTGCGCACCAGGTGGTGGAACTGGGTTTCGATCGCACCCAGGTCGGCAAAGATGTCGGCGTGGTCGAACTCAAGGTTGTTCAGCACCGCGGTGCGCGGCCGGTAATGCACGAACTTGCTGCGCTTGTCGAAGAACGCGGTGTCGTATTCGTCGGCCTCGATGGCAAAGCATTGGCCGCTGCCCAGGCGCGCCGACACGGCAAAGTTAAGCGGCACGCCGCCGACCAAGAAGCCCGGTTCCAACCCAGCCTGCTGCAGCACCCAGGCCAGCATCGCGGTGGTGGTGGTCTTGCCGTGGGTGCCAGCCACCGCCAGCACATGGCGGCCGCGCAGCACGTTCTCGGCCAGCCACTGCGGGCCGCTGGTGTAGGCCAGCCCGGCATCAAGCACTGCTTCGATCAGCGGGTTGCCGCGGCTGACGACGTTGCCGACGACGAAGACATCGGGCCGCAACGCCAGTTGGTCGGCGCCAAAGCCTTCGATCAGGTCGATGCCGAGCGCGCGCAACTGGTCGCTCATCGGCGGGTAGACGTTGGCGTCGCAGCCGGTGACGCGGTGGCCGGCTTCGCGGGCGATGGCGGCAATGCCACCCATGAAGGTGCCGCAAATGCCCAGAATGTGGAGGTGCATGGGGGCGCGATTCTGTCAGCCGGCGCGTCAACCGGCCGCCGCGCCAGCCTGCCAGTCGGACAGCCGCTGGTGCGCCGAGCCGCGCACGCCGTCGGCGCGGCCCGGCTTGGGCGTGCCGCTGCCCACCGACACGAAGCACACCGCCTGCTCGTCTGCACCGAGTGCAAAGGCGCGGGCAAAGCGCGCGCTGCGCACCGCGCGGCCGCTGGTCAGCATCGCGCCAAAGCCCATGCCGTGCGCGGCCAGCAGCATGGCCATCAACGCGCCGCCGAGCGTGACCGCGCGTTCGACCGGCGGCACCTCGTCGTCGGCCGGCGAGGACTTCAGCACCGCCAGCAGCAGCAGCGGCGCGCGGTAGGCCTTGGCGCGCGCCTTGGCCACGTCGTCCTCGGTCGGCGGCGGGCTGCGCTCGCGCGAACAGGCTTCGAACAAGTCGGCCAGCGTGTCGCGCTGCTGATCGCCAATGCGTACCAGGCGCCACGGCGCCAGCGCGTGGTGGTCGGGGGCGCACAGGGCCGCTTCAACCAACTGTTGCAACTGCGCATCGGTCGGCCCCGGTGCAAACAAGCGCTTGGGCGCGACCGAGCGGCGGCTGCCGATCAACGCCTGCACCAGCGCCGAAAGGTCGTCGTCTTCGGAGTCGGTTGCCGCCGGTTCGGCCGATGGGTCAGGCGCTTGCATGCGCCGGCATTTTGCAATTGGGGCAACGCGGAACAAGTCCCCCCGCGGGTGACGGCCTGCGTGCTGCACCGTTGGCGTCTTTGCACATCTTCACCCGGGGCTGGCGGACCGTGCGCAATCGCGCGCGCTATAACTTGTTCGCTGTGGGATTGCCGCGTGAAAAAGACGGCACGTTTGATGCAAGCAACGCCAGCGGCCAACGGCGCACAGTTTGTGTTCGAATTCAACGCAGCCGCTGGCCGGATCAATGGCCGCGGTGTTAGAACGCCAATGCGACCAGCGCTCCTGCCGCGCCGACCCAATAACGCACAACAATGAAGGCGCGCCCAATGGATGCCGGCATTGCCAACGCCTGCCATGCCCCTGCGCATCGCGTCGCCATGCGGCTGGGCGGCACAGCTAATCCAACGTATACACCGGCTGCCGAGTGCTGCGCGTAGGCGTATGGGCGCGACGCGGGCCGGGTGGTTTTGATCACTGCTTGAGGAATTCTTCGATGACATTGCGACCGGAAGTCCTGTCCGACCTGCTGCAGCGCCGCCACACCATCCTGGCCGGCGGCGGGGTCGACAAGGTCAACGAGCGGCGCGCGCGCGGCCTGCTGTCGGCGCGTGGCCGGTTGCAGGGGCTGTTTCAGGCCGGCACGTTTCAGGAGATCGGCATGCATGTGCGCCACCAGGCGCGGCATTTCGGCCTGGACGGCAAGGAGTTTCCCGCCGACGGCGTGGTCACCGGCACCGGTTTTGTCGATGGCCGGCTGGTTTCGGCCTACAGCCAGGACTTCACCGTCAACGCCGGCACGCTGGGCAAGGCGCATGCCGGCAAGATCGTCGCGTTGCTGCAGTTCGCGCTGAAAAACGGCACGCCGGTGGTGTCGATCCAGGATTCGGGCGGCGCGCGCATCCAGGAGGGTGTGGACGCGTTGTCGGGCTATGGCGGCGTGTTCTACCAAAACGTGCTGGCCTCGGGCGTGGTGCCGCAGATCGCGCTGGTGCTCGGGCCGTGCGCCGGCGGCGCGGCGTATTCGCCGGCGCTGAATGACTTCATCATCATGACGCGGCAAAACGCGCACATGTTCATCACCGGCCCCGAGGTCATCAAGGCGGTGACCGGGCGCCAGACGACGATGGACGAGGTTGGCAGCGCCGAGATGCACGCCACCGTCAGCGGCAACGTGCATTTCATCGCCGAAGACGACCGCCACGCGCTGCAGTTGACGCAGCAGTTGTTGTCTTACCTGCCGTCCAACAACACCGGCGACCCGCCGCACCACCTGCGCAGCGACCTGGCGCTGGCCACCGACGAGGGCATGAATGCGCTGATCCCCGAGAACTCGTCCGACCCGATGGACGTGCGGCAGGTGATCGCGCGGCTGGTCGACGGCGGCGTGCTGCTCGAAGTGCAGGCCGGCTGGGCGCGCAATCTGATCATTGGCTTTGCGCGGCTCGAAGGCATGGTGGTCGGGCTGATCGCCAACCAGCCGACCGAGATGGCCGGTGCGCTGGACATCAACGCGTCGGACAAGGGCGCGCGCTTCATCCGCTTTTGCAACGCCTTCAACATCCCGCTGCTGACCCTGGTCGACGTGCCCGGCTTCCTGCCCGGTGTCGAGCAAGAGCGCGGCGGCATCATCCGCCACGGCGCCAAACTGCTCTTTGCCTACGCCTCGTGCACCACGCCGAAGATTACGCTGATCATGCGCAAGGCCTACGGCGGCTCGTACCTGGCGATGTGCAGCCAGGAGATGGGTGCCGACTTCGTGTACGCCTGGCCCAACGCCGAAATCGCGGTGATGGGGGCGCAGGGCGCGGTCAACCTGCTGTACCGCAACGAGCTGAAGGCGGCTGAAGACCGCAAGGCGCTGGCCGACGAGCTGATTGCCGGCTACCGCGCCGAATTCGCCTCGCCTTACCTGTCGGCCGCGCGCGGCTACATCACCGACGTCATCGCGCCGTCGGAGTCGCGTTCGGTGCTGGCGCTGTCATTGCGCAAGGCACTGCACAAGCGCGAACTGCGGCCGGCCAAGAAACACGGCAACGTGCCGATGTAAGCCAACCACCGCTTCACCCACCCAATCGACAACAACAGGGTTTGAGACATGGAAAAGAAACTGCGCATCACCGTCGAAGGCAAGGCCTACATCGTCACCGTTGAAGAGCTTGAAGACGGGGTCGAATCGCTGGCGTCGCCCGCTGTCTTGACGCACGCCGCGGCGCCGGTTGCTGCCGCGCCCAGGGTCGCCGCGCCTGCGGCTGCGCCGGCCGCCGCCGCGGGCACGGCGTCCGGGCCGGGCGATGTGGTCGCGCCGCTGGGCGGCGTGCTGCAGTCGGTGATCGTTGCGGTCGGCCAGAGCGTGACCGTCGGCGACAAGGTGGCGGTGGTCGAGGCGATGAAGATGAACACGGTGATCGTCGCCTCCCGCACCGGAAAGGTGACCAAGATCGCCGCCACCGTTGGCTCGGCGGTCGAGCAGGGCCAGGTCATCCTCAGCATCGGGTGAGCCGCGTGTCCCGCCGCCGCAACCACCGAGCCGCACCGTGATGGACCAGATCTTTGTCTTCTTTCAGGCCCTGCTCGCGCAGACCGGGGTCATCAACATCACCCCGGGCAACCTGGTGATGATCGCCATCGGCGTGGTCATGATCGTGCTGGCGATCACCAAGCACTACGAGCCGCTGCTGCTGATTGGCATCGGCTTTTCATGCATCGTCGCCAACGTGCCCGGGCCGCCCGATGATGTTCCCGGCGGCCAGGCCATGTCGGCCTTGCTGTACGTGGTCAAGGAGGGCGGCCTGTTTCACTACGCCTACGAGGGCGTGGCCAAGCTGATCATTCCGCCGCTGATTTTTCTGGGCGTCGGTGCGATGACCGACTTCGGCCCGATGATCGCCAACCCCAAGCTGGTGATCCTGGGCGCCGGCGCGCACCTGGGCATCTTTGTCGCGCTGATATTGGCCAAGATGCTCGGCTTCACGCTGGCCGAAGCCGGCGCGATCGGCATCATCGGCGGTGCCGACGGGCCGATGGCGATCTTCGTTACCGTCAAGCTTGCGCCCCACCTGCTCGGTCCGGTGTCGGTGGCGGCCTATTCGTACATGGCGCTGATGCCGATGATCCAGCCGCCGGTGATGCGGCTGTTGACCACCAAGGCCGAGCGCCAGATCGGCATGGCGCAGTCGCGGCAGGTCACGCAGGTCGAGAAGATTGCCTTTCCCATCGTGATTGCCATCATCGTCAACCTGTTCTTCCCGCCGGTGGCGCCGCTGATCACCATGCTGATGCTGGGCAACCTGCTGAAGGTGTGCGGCGTGACCGACCGTTTGTCCAAGACCGCCGCGGGCGGGCTGATGAACGTCATCATCATGATCCTGACCGTGGCCATCGGCTCGACCATGGCGGCGGACAAGTTCCTCACCGTCAAGACCGTGATGATCGTGTTGCTCGGGCTGGTGGCCTTTCTGATCGGCACGGCGTCGGGGGTGCTGACCGCCAAGATCATGAACCTGTTCTTGAAGGTCAAGATCAACCCGCTGATCGGCTCCGCCGGCATCGCCTCGGTGCCGATTGCGGCGCGCGTGTCGCACATCGTTGCCAACGAAGAAAACCCGAAGAACTTCCTGATCTACCACGCCATGGGGCCGAACCTGGCCGGCGTCTTCGGCACCGCCATTTCCGGCGGCATCCTGCTGGCGCTGCTCGGCGCGGGCTGACCAAGAGGCAAGCACCGTGCAAGCCATCATTCCCGACACGCTGCAAGGCGCGCTGATTCTCAGCGTGATCGACTTCTTTGCCAGCTTCATCGTCATCTCGGGCATCGGCCTGGTGCTGGCGCTGTTTCCGCTGCTCAACCGCATTCCGCTGGGCCGCAAAAAGGCCGCTGACGGGCTTCCCGCCGCGCCCGCGGCTGCCGCTGCCGCGCCGGCGGCTGCGGCGGCCTCAACGATGGCCGCCGACGACGGACCGCCATTGGTGGTGATTGCCGCGGCGGTGCACGCGGTGCTCGGCGGCGAGCACCGCATTCTTCACCTGGAACCGGCGCCCTGGGGCGAGGGCTGGGTGGCCGAAGGGCGCGCGGCGCAGCACCAGCACGCGCACGGTCGCCAGGCGCGCTGAAGTTGCCCAGAGGCGCGGGCCGGCCGAGTCCGCTGGCGCGTGCATGTACTGACCGCCACCGACCGGCCGCGTGCGCAGGACTTGGTAAGCTGTCCGGCCAAGGAGCATTACGGCCATGACGCAGGCGATACAGATCCAGCAATTCGGCGGCCCCGAGGTGATGCAACTGGTCGACCTGCCGGTCGGCGAGCCTGCCAAGGGCCAGGTGCGCATCCGCCACCATGCCATCGGGCTGAACTTCATCGACGTCTACCAGCGCACCGGCCTGTACGCCAACCCCTTGCCGTTAACGCTGGGCATGGAGGGCGCCGGCATCGTCGAGGCGGTGGGCGAGGGCGTGGCGCACCTGAAGCCCGGCGACCGCGCCGCCTATGCCAGCCTGCCGCCAGGCAGCTACAGCCAGCAGCGGGTGATCGACGCGCGTTGCGTCTGCCGGCTGCCTGATGACATTGCCTTCGACACCGGCGCGGCAATGATGCTCAAGGGCCTGACCGCGCACTACCTGCTTAAGAAAACGCTGCCGGTGGCCGGACTGGCCGCGGGCGACTTCATCGTCTGGCATGCGGCGGCCGGCGGCGTCGGGCTGATCGCCTGCCAGTGGGCGCGTGCGCTCGGGCTGAAGCTGATCGCCACCGCCGGCAGCCAGGACAAATGCCGGCTGGCGCTGGAAAACGGCGCCACGCATGCCATCAACTACCGCAGCGAGGACTGGGTGGCGCGGGTCAAGGAAATCACCGGCGGCAGCGGCGTCAAGGTGGTCTACGACTCGGTCGGCAAGGACACCTTCGAGGGCAGCCTGAACGTGCTGCAGCCGTTCGGCCTGCTGGCCAGCTTTGGCAACGCCTCGGGCCCGGTGCCACCGTTCGCGCCCGCGGTGCTCGGCGCCAAGGGCTCGCTGTACCTGACCCGCGCCACGCTGTTCACCCACATCGCCAGCCGCGAATCGACCCAGGCGATGGCCGACGATTTGTTTGCCGTGGTGCAAAGCGGCGCGGTGAAGATACACATCGACCAGCGCTGGCCGATGGCCGAGGTCAGCAGGCGCACCGCGCGCTGGAGTCGCGTGCGACCACCGGGTGTTCGGTCCTCTTGCCGTGAACCGGGCCAGCCAGGTCCACGCGCGCTGACCGCGCCAAACCGGGCCAACCCGCGTGGCCAACGCCCCGGCCTTCATCGCCCACTGCCAGGAACTGCTGGCGCCGCTGGGTGCGGTGCGCGCGCGGCGCATGTTTGGCGGCCACGGGCTCTACATCGACGCGCTGTTCGTCGCCATCGTCGACGACAACACGCTGTTCCTGAAGGCCGACGGGCAAACCTGCGACGCCTTCGAAAACGCCGGCAGCCGCCCCTTCGAGTACACGATGGGCGATGGCCGGCGCGGCGTGATGGCCTACTGGCAGGCGCCCGGCGAGGCGGTGGATTCACCGGCGCTGATGCAGCCGTGGGCGCGGCTGGCACTCGGCGCCGCGTTGCGCCAGGCGGCGGCAAAGGCGGCCAGGCCGGCGCGGCCGGCCAGCGCCAAACGCCGGCCACCGCGCGCCAGCCCCGGCGGCGCTTGACGCCGCGCCGGTGCCGCTGTCCAGGCCAGGCGGGCCGGCGCGTCGTGGCGCCAGGGCTCCAGCACCACGTCGGCGCCGGCAGCCAGCGTCAGGCTTTCGCCGCTGGCCAGCACATGGTCGGCGCCGCCGCCGGCAAAGGTCAGCCAGACGCGGCCGTCGAGCACCTGCAGGTGGCCGCCGCGCCGCAGCCGCCAGGTGGACGCCCGGGCGAGCTCGATCGTGGCCGCTGATGAATGCGTCGAGCGCATGGAATACTCCTTCGTCGCAAGCCTTAATCCTCTCTGAAAACCTGGGGTTTTTCCAATGCTGTTGGCGACCGCCATTGATTCGAATTTCGAATGAATACACGGCCCAGGAATCGTCCGTTGACGCTGACCGCGCTGCGCACCTTCGAGGCCGTGGCGCGGCGCCTGTCGTTCAGCGCCGCGGCGGCCGAGCTGTTTCTCACCCAGTCGTCGATCAGCCGGCAGATCAAGGCGCTGGAAGACGAACTCGGCACGCCGCTGTTCAACCGCGGCACGCGGCAGGTGCAGTTGACCAGCACCGGCGAGTCGCTGCGCCAGGCGGTGTTGCCGGCGCTGGAGCGGCTGGACCTCGCGGTGCGGCAAATCCGCGTCTCGCTTGGTCGGCGCCATCTCAACGTCAGCACCTTTGCCTCGCTCGCCACGCTGTGGCTGTTGCCGCGGCTGGACGCGTTTCAAAAGCGCTACCCGGACATCGACATCCGCATCTCGGCCAGCGACGGGCTGGTCGACATGGACGACCCGGACTTTGACGTCGTGCTGCGCTGCATGCCGGTGGCCCTGTCGCCGGCGGGTGGCGACGCGCTGTTTGACGAGGTGATGACGCCGGTGGTCAGCCCGGCGCTGTGGTGGCGGGTGCAGCGCGGCGAGGTGGCGCCGATGGCACGCGCCGCCGATCTGGCCGCGCATGTGCTGCTGGAGGCCGACGAGCCCGACAACCTGGCGGCCCAGCAGCGGCTGAGCTGGCGCCGCTGGCTGGCGCAGTGCGGCTGCGCCGGACTGGAGCCGCGGCGCTGGATTTACCTGAACTTCGCCCACCAGCATGTGCAGGGCGCGTTGGCAGCGCAAGGCGTTGCGCTCGCCCGGCAGGCGCTGGTGCAAGACCTGCTGGACCGCGGCGAGCTGGTTGAACCGTTCGGCAGCGCCGGGCGCCAGCCGGTGGACGCCGGCTACTGGCTGCTGCCCTTGCCCGGCGCGCGGCTGCGCCCCGAGTTGCAGTCGTTTCTGGCCTGGGTGCGCAATGAGGCGCTGGCCACCCGCGCGGCGATGGCCGCGGCGCCGGCCGACGATGCACGCCGCGCATCGTGACGATGCGGATTTCTCAGCCCAGCTTTGGTACCGCGCTGTTTAGCATCCGGCGCTCCATTCACAGCGAACCGCGGAGCCGGCCATGCAGCTTTTCATCGGCAACAAAAACTACTCGTCATGGTCGATGCGGCCGTGGGTACTGATGCGCCAGACCGGCATCGCCTTCGACGAGGTGCTGCTGCGTTTTGACAGCTTTGACGCCGGCTCGGCGTTCAAGCAGGCGGTGTACCAGCACTCGCCGACCGGCCGCGTGCCGGTGCTGGTCGACGACGGCTTTGCGGTCTGGGACACGCTGGCGATCGCCGAGTACCTGGCCGACAAGTTCCCCGACAAGGCGCTGTGGCCGGCCGAGCGCCTGGCCCGCGCCCGGGCGCGCAGCCTGTGCGCCGAGATGCACGCCGGCTTTGCCGCGCTGCGCGGCGCCTGCCCGATGAACATCGAGGCCGCCTTGCCCGAAGTCGGCGCGCGCGTGCTGGCCGAGCAGCCGGTGGTGGCCGCCGACCTGGCGCGCATCGTCGCCGCCTGGACCGACGCGCTGGGCGCCAGCGGCGGCCCGCTGCTGTTCGGCGCCTTCAGCATCGCCGACGCCTACTTCGCCCCGGTGGCCAGCCGCATCCGCACCTACGCGCTGCCGGTGCCACCGCTGGTGCAGGGCTATATCGAGCGGCTGCAGGCCTGTGAAGGCGTGGCCGCATGGGTGCGCGACGCGCTGGCCGAGCACGACTTTGTGCCGTTTGACGAGCCTTATCGGCGCGCGCGCTGAGGTCGCGCTCAGGTTTTGGCAGTTCGCGGTCAAGGCCGGCGGCGGGCGCCGCGCACCGTGAGGCCCCTGGGTTACATTGGCCTGAACCTTTGTTTCATGCAACGCCGCCGGCTTGTGCCGGCGGCGTTGCACTTCCTGCCAATGACCGTTGATTTCTTGTGTCGCCGCTGGCGTGGGCTGGCCGCCTTGGCGTTCGCCTTGGCGTTTTCGGCGCCAGCGCTGCGCGCGCAATCCCTTGCATCCACCTCGGTTGGCCCGAACGCGATTGGTAGCGTGCTGGTCGACGCCCGCGAGGCCGCGCGCCGGCGCGACCTGCCACGGCTGGCCGCCGCCCGCGCCACGCTGCAGGCGGCGCAGCACCCGCTGGCGCTGTGGGCCGAGTACTGGGACTTGAGCACGCGCATCAAGGAGGTGACGGTCGACGAGGTCGACGCCTTCTACGCGCGTTGGCCCGGCAGCTACGTCGAGGACCGGCTGCGCAACGACTGGCTGCTTGAGCTTGGCCGGCGGCGCGATTTCGGCAACTTCGTCCGCGACTACCCGCGCTTTCGGATGAACGACGACCGCGAGGTGAGCTGCTGGTGGCTGCTCACCGAGCACCAGGCTGGCCGCAACGTCGCCGACGCGGCGCGCGCGCTGTGGTGGGCGCAGCGCGACCTGGACGACGGCTGCCAGATGCTGGCCGGCGCGCTGGTCGAGGCCAGGCTTTTCAGCGCCGATGACGTTTTTCGCAAGGCGCGGTTGGCGGTGGAAGCGTCGCGGCCCGGTGCGGCCAAGGCGGCGTTGGCGCTGCTCGGACCCGACCTGGCGCGCGCCGGCGCGCAAGCCATCGACGGCCCGACCGCGTTCCTGCGCAGCAGCGCCGGGCTGACGCGCAGCGCGCACGAGCTGCGGCTGCTGGCGGTGATGCGGCTGGCGGCCAGCGATCTGGACGCCGCAGTGGCGCAAATGGCCGACAACAAGCCGGCGCTGACGCCAACGCAAGTGGCGCAGGCCTGGACCACCCTCGCGCGGCAGGCGGCTTTCAAGCAGTTGCCCGAGGCCGCCAACCACGCGCAGCGCGCCTGGCTGGGCCTGCGCGCCGACCAGAATCCGGGCCTGAGCGACGACAGCCTGGCCTGGGGCGTGCGCGCGGTGTTGCGCGCGCCGCCCAGCCCATCGCGCTGGGCCTTGGTGCTGCGCCAAATCGATGCGATGAGCGCCGCCGAGCAGGCCGACCCGGCCTGGCAATACTGGAAGGCGCGCGCGTTGCTGGCCACCGCCCACCCCGGCAGCGACGGCGACGCGGCGCGCAGCCAGGCGCGGGCGCTGTTTGAAGGTCTGGCCGGTGGGCTGGGCTTCTACCCCAGCCTGGCTGCCGATGAGCTGGGCCAGAAGCAGACGCTGCCGCCACCCGCGGCGCCTTCAAGCGCGGCCGAACGCGAGGCCGCCGCGCGCCACCCCGGGCTGTTGCGCGCGTTGCTGCTGGCCGCCATCGGCCTGCGCGACGAGGCGCGGCGCGAATGGAACTTCTCGCTGCGCGGCATGGCCGAGCGCGAGCTGCTCGCCGCCGCGCGCATGGCCTGCGACGCCCAGGACTGGCAGTTGTGCATCAACACCGCCGAGCGCGCCAGGACCGAGGTCGACGTGGCGCTGCGCTACCCGCTGCCCTACCGCGGCGAAATCACCCGCGCCGCGCAGGACGCCGACCTGGAGCCGGCGCTGGTGTTCGGGTTGATCCGCCAGGAAACGCGCTTCATGGCGCAATTGAAGTCCAGCGCCGGCGCCACCGGGCTGATGCAGGTGATGCCGGCCACCGGCCGCATCGTCGCCCGGCGCATCGGGCTGGACTTGTCAGCCGGCGGCGGCCTGGCCAACCCGTCGACCAACCTGAAGCTCGGCACCGCCTACCTGAAGATGGTGCTCGACGATCTGGGCGGCTCGCAGGCGCTGGCCGCCGCGGCCTACAACGCCGGCCCGAACCGGCCACGGCGCTGGCGCGAGGGCGCCGAGATCGACGCCGCGGCGTGGACCGAGACCATTCCGTTCCAGGAAACGCGTGACTATGTGAAGAAGGTGCTCGGCAATGCGGCGGTCTACGCCACGCTGCTCGACCCCAAACGTGCGCTGCGTGTGCGGCCGCGCCTGGGCGACAGGATCGGCCCGCGTGACAGCGCCGCGCCGCCGGTGAATACCGAATTGCCGTAGCGGATGCCGTCGGAGTCGCCCCGCACGCCCGCCGCGACCGCCAAGGCGCCGAGCTTGACCTGCCGGTCGACCGCGCGCCCTGGGGTGGCCCGGTGACCGCCGGCGGTGCCCGGTTGCCGCCCGGCGCGCGCGCCTACATCGTTGGCGGCGCGGTGCGTGACCGGCTGCTCGGCCTGCCGGTGGCCGACCGCGACTGGGTGGTGGTCGGCAGCACGCCCGAGGCCATGCTGGCGGCCGGTTTCACCCCGGTCGGGCAGGACTTTCCGGTTTTTCTGCACCCGCAGTCGCGCGATGAATACGCGCTGGCGCGCACCGAGCGCAAGCACGGCCACGGCTACCACGGCTTTACCTTCCATGCGGCGGACGACGTCACGCTGGAAGACGACCTGGCGCGGCGCGACCTGACCATCAACGCCATCGCCGAAGACCCGGCCACCGGCGCGCTGATTGACCCGCATGGCGGCCAGGCCGACCTGGCCGCGCGGGTGCTGCGGCATGTGTCGCCGGCGTTTGTCGAAGATCCGGTGCGGCTGCTGCGGCTGGCGCGCTTTGCCGCGCGTTTTGCCGACTTCGACATTGCCGCCGAGACGATGGCGCTGCTGCGTGCGCTGGTACGCAACGGCGAGGTCGACGCGCTGGTGCCCGAGCGCGTCTGGCAGGAGTTGTCGCGCGGGCTGATGGCGGCGCGGCCCAGCCGCATGCTGCAGGTGCTGCGCGACTGCGGCGCGCTGGCGGTGCTGCTGCCCGAAGTCGAGCGGCTGTGGGGCGTGCCGCAGCCGGCCGAGCACCACCCCGAGGTCGACACCGGCGCGCACCTGCTGCTGGTGCTCGACGCCGCGGCGCGGCTGCACGCACCGCTGGCGGTGCGCTTCGCCTGCCTGTGCCACGACCTGGGCAAGGGCACGACGCCGGCCGCGCAATGGCCGCGGCACATCGGCCACGAGGGCCGCAGCGAGCGTCTGGCGCGCGCCGTCGCCGAGCGCTGGCGGGTGCCCAACGACTGCCGCGCGCTGGCCGAGCTGACCGCGCGCGAGCACGGCAACGTGCACCGCAGCGGCACGCTCGGCGCGGCCGCGCTGGTGCGGCTGTTCGACCGCTGCGACGCCTGGCGCCGCCCCGAGCGCTTTGCCGATCTGCTGCTGGCCTGCGAGTGCGAGGCCCGCGGACGGCTGGGCCGGGAAGACGCGCCGTACCCGCAACGTGCGCGGTTGCTGGCCACGCTGGACGCAGCGCGCGCGGTGGCCAGCGCCGAGATTTCCGCCGCCGCGGCAGCGCGTGGCGCGCGCGGTCCGGCGATAGGCGCGGCGATCGCGGCGGCGCGTGTGGCGGCGGTGCAAGCAGCGCTGTGGATGCGGGGCGAGGGCGATGCCGATTCGTGACCGAATTGATCTTGACAAATGTCTGTCAATGGAAGACATTTGTCTGAAGAACTACCGCCAAGGAATTTCCTGTGACCCGATCCGCAATCGCCCCGCCTGGTTTTCAACCCGTTGCGGCACCCGGCGCCACGGTCTGCGCCGAGAAAGATTTCCTCGCCGTTGGCCTGGCGGGCCTGGCGGGTTTGCCGGACGGTGTGCCCGTCGTTGCGCCGCTGGCCCTAGACGGCAGGCATTACGCGCTGGCCTGCCGCTACCTGGGCGGCGAGAAGTTCTTGCGGCCTTGCCCAGCCAGCCGCTTTGACATCCATTGCGCCATCGTCAAAGGGATCGGCTACGGCGCGCTGACCTTTCTGATCGGCCAGGTGACGGTGCTCGACGAGGGCGACATCGTCAATGTGCTGGGCATCAGCGCGCGCACGCTGCGCCGCCAAAGCGAAACCCCAGACAAGCCGATGCCGGCCGACCTGGCCAGCAAGGCCTGGTTGTTCGCCGAAACCTGGGCCAAGGCGACTGAAATTTTCGGCGGCAAGGAAGAAGCCGAACGTTGGTTGTCCAGCCCGGCGATGGGCCTGGACCGGCAGCGGCCGATTGCGTTGCTGCAGACGGTGCAGGGGGCCGAACTGGTCAACGACTTCCTGACCCGCCTGGAATATGGCGTCTACACCTGACACCGATCGATCGCCGCCCATGACCCCGTTGCCCTACCCGCTGGAGCCCGGTGCGCCGCTGGTGGCCTGGCGCGTCGATGCCGCGCTGCATGCGCAGGCGTGGGACAGCGGCGTCGGCGCCGAGCGCGCCGGCGGGCGCTGGAATCCGAAAGGCCTGAAGGTCGTTTACTGCAGCGTTGATCCGTCGACCACCATTCTTGAATCGGCCGTGCACCGCGGCTTTGCGGTGCTCGACACGCAGCCCTTCTTGCTCACCCGGCTGGTCATCCACGACCTGCCCGGCGTGAAGCTGGTGCGCCCGGCCGAGGTGCCCAACCCGGCCTGGCTGCACGGCGGCCTGCCCAGCGCCGGACAACAGGCCTGGGGCGCGGCGCTGCTGCAGGCGCACCGCTTTGTGGTCCTGCCCAGCGTGGTGTCCAAGGCGAGCTGGAACCTCGTCTTCCGGCCCGACCGCGCGCAGGGCGGATACGCCGCGCTGGCGCAGCAACGGCTGGTGCTCGACACGCGGCTGAACCCGCCGGTGACTTGACGGTCGGCGGCAGCCGCTACAGCCGGTGCGTGCGGTCGCCGGCGGCAAAGCCGATCAGCGGCGGCAGCGTGGGCCCGCCCGGCGCAGCGCGGCCGAAGGCGATGACCTTGAACAGCTCGCCCATTTCGTGCTCGGTGATCAGCTTGTGCGCCATCACCTGCTCGGGCAGCGGGGCGGCTTCAAGCAGCGCGGGCAGCCCGCAGTTGACCAGGAAGCGCGCCTGGCTGGTGTAGCCCAGCACGTCCAGCCCGGCGTCCTGCGCCGCCAGCGCAATGCCGGTGAAATCGACATGCGCGGTGATGTCCTTGCACCCGACATCGGTCAACGGGTCGCTGTCGGCGCGGTGCGCGCGGTGGCACATCAGCGTGCCGCCGATGCGCTGCGGGTGGTAGTACTCGGCCTCGGGAAAACCGTAGTCGATGAACAGCGCCGCGCCGCGCCCGAGCACGCCGGCCAGTGTGCGAATGAACGCCTGGGCCTGCGGCTGCAGTTCGGTCACCGTGCCGGGCACGAAGGGCGCGTCAACCGGCGGCGCCAGCGCGGCGTCGCCGTCCTCGCTGTCGTCGGCACGCTCGCGCCAGACGAAATGGCCGTCCGCGCCGCCATCGCCCAGCGCCACGCCGCGTTCGCGCCAGCGCTGGCCGTCAAAGCGCACCAGCCGCACCGGCATGGCGTCGAGCACCTCGTTGCCGACGACCACGCCGTCGATGCGCTCGGGCAGCCGGTCTAGCCAGCGCACGCGGGTGCCAAAGCGTGCCAGCCGTTGCTGCTGCACCGCGCGCAGTGCGCCCGAGACGTCGACGATGCGGTACTGCACCGCGGGCTCGCCGGGTGCCGCCAGCGCATCCAGCGCGTCGAGCAATTGTTCGGCCAGCGCGCCCGACCCGGCGCCAAACTCGACCACCGTGTCGGTGTCGGTTGCGCGCAGCACCTGCCGCAGCTGGGCCGCCAGCGCGCGGCCAAACAGCGGCGACAGCTCGGGCGCGGTGACAAAGTCGCTGCCCGAGCCTGGCATATGGCCGAACGGCGCAGGCGTCGCGGCGTAGTAGCCCAGCCCCGGCGCATACAGCGCCTCGTGCATGAAGCGGTCAAAAGGCAGCCAGCCGCCGTGCTTGGCTATCAGCCCGGCAATGCGCTCGACAAGCGCCGTCGATAATTCCGCGTTCCCGCCGTGCTGCATGCCGCGCATTCTAGGAATCGCCCTGTTCCCGCTGCCCCGCCGTTGTACCCCGCTTGCCAATGACCGACCACCCCGCCGCGACGCCGAATGAGGCCGATGCGCGCTGGGCCATCGTCACCGGTGGCTCGGTGCGCGGCGGGTTGGCGATCAGCCGCCGGCTGCATGCGCGCGGGCTGGGCGTGGTGGTGCACCACGGCTCGGCGGCCAGCGCGGCGCGCGCGCAGGCGCTGGTCGACGAATTCAATGCCGTGCGCGCCGGCAGCGCGTTGCGCTGGCAGGCGGCGCTGCACGAGCACCCCGCGTTTGCCTGGCCCGAGCTGCCGGTGGCGGTGGTGGTATGCAACGCCAGCCGGCTGGCGGCAAGCGGCTGTGGCGACCTGGACGCCGCGCTGCTGGACTTTCGCGTCCACGCCAGCGGCCACGCGGCGCTGCTGGCCAGCGTCGAGGCGCCGCTGCGCCGGCTGCGCGGCAGCGTGGTGGCGGTTGGCGACATGCAGACCACGCAGCCCAACGCCGACCACGTCTGGTACCTGGTCGCCAAGGCCGCGCTGGAGGCGCTGATGCGCGCACTGGCCGTGCAATGGGCGCCCGAGGTGCGCTGCAACGTGGTCGCCCCGGGGCCGATGGACTGGCACGCCGGCTGGCGCGACGAGCCACGCCGCCAGGCCATTCTGGGCAGCGTGCCGCTGGCGCGCATTGGCAGCTTCGAAGAACTTGCCGAAGCCGTTGCCTGGCTGGCGCTGGATGCGTCGTACGTCAACGGCCAGGTGCTGAAGATGGACGGCGGCCGCTCGGCGTGGCTGAAGTGAGGCCGCTGCGATGAACGCCGGCATGCCCGCCGAAGCGGTGTTTGAAGTCAACGGCGTCGAGCGGCGGCTGGAAATCGGCTGCGCCGACGACGAGCACGGCGTCACCCAGCCGGTGTTGATCACGCTGCGCGCCACGCTGGACGCTGCCGACTTGTTTGCCGGCGACACCCGCCAGCCGCCTTACGACTATGTCGCGTTGCTGAACTCGGTGGACGCGGCGATCGCCTCGCGGCCGCGCTTCATCCTGCAGGAAACGCTGTTCGTGGCGATTGCCGCGCGCGTGCTGGCCGACCCATTGGTCAAGCGGCTGCACCTGCAGATCGCCAAGACCGCGCGCTACGCAGGCTGCCGCTGGATAGGTATCTCCGCCAGCGTCGGCCGCGCCGAGCTGGCGGCGTGGGCCGCGCGCTACCCTGAAGACCCGGCGCTGGCCGCGCTGGCGCGCTGACCCGCCGATCCACCCAACCGCCTGCCCCCACCATGGACCTTGCCGATTTGCCGGTCGACGCCGACGCCGACGCCCCCGCCGAAGCTGCCACCCCGCGCGTGGCGCCCGACGGCCGCCGTGTCGCGTTCGAGGCCAACAAGCTCAGCAAGCGGCTGCACCGCCAGGTCGGGCTGGCGATCGCCGACTTCAACATGATCGAGCCGGGCGACAAGGTGATGGTCTGCCTGTCTGGCGGCAAGGACAGCTTTGCGCTGCTCGACATCCTGCTCAACCTGCAGCGCCGCGCGCCGCTGCGCTTTGACCTGGTGGCGGTCAACCTCGACCAGAAGCAGCCCGGCTTTCCGGCCGAGGTGCTGCCGGCCTACCTGCGCTCGCGCGGCGTGCCGTTTCACATCGAGACGCGCGACACCTATTCGATCGTCAAGTCCCACGTGCCCGAGGGGCAGACCATGTGCAGCCTGTGCTCGCGGCTGCGCCGCGGCATCCTGTACCGCGTGGCGACCGAGCTGGGCGCGACCAAGATCGCGCTCGGCCACCACCGCGACGACATGGTGGTGACGCTGCTGATGAACATGTTCTTCGGCGGCCGCATCAAGGGCATGCCGCCCAAGCTGGTCAGCGACGACGGCCGCCACACGGTGATCCGGCCGCTGACCTATGTCGCCGAAACCGACCTGGAACGCTGGGCCGAACACCGGCGCTTTCCAGTCATTCCGTGCACCCTGTGCGGCAGCCAGGACCACCTGCAGCGGGTGCAAACCAAGGCCATGGTGCGTGAATGGGAGCGCCAGTACCCCGGGCGCACCGACAACCTGCTGGCGGCCATGGGGCGCATCACGCCGTCGCACCTGATGGACCGGAACCTGTACCCGTTTGCCGACCTCCGACCGTCAGGCCGGCCCGATCCGGCCGGCGACAAGGCGTTCGACGATGACCATGCCGACAGTGGCTGCGCCTCGCCCGTCTCAGCCGACGCGCCTACCGATCTGGCTGCCACGGCGCAGCCGATCCGCTTGCTGTTGCGCTGAACCTGCACAGGAGTTGCCGCGATGAACTGGCCGAACAACCACCGCCGCCGACAAGTTGTTGCACTGACCACGGCGGTCGCGGCGCTGCTCGCGGCCGGCCTGACCGGCTGTGCCACGCCGACCACGCTGGTTGCCGACGCCGCCAGCTTCGGCACCTGGCCGGCCGGCCGCGCGCCGGGCAGCTATGCGATCGAGCGGCTGCCCTCGCAACAGGTAGACGCCGAGCGCCAGCGCCTGCTCGAAGACGCATTGCGCCCGGCGCTGGCGCGCGCCGGCTTTGCGCCGGCGGCCGACGGCGCGCAGCCCGATGTGCTGGTGCAGGCCGGTGCCCGTGTCAGCCGCAGCGACCTGTCACCCTGGGACGACCCGCTGTGGTGGCCGGGCGGCTTTGGCATCTGGCGCCACGGCCCCTGGCGTGGCCCGGCCTGGCGTGGCGGCTGGGGTTGGTCGGCACGTTTTGACGCCAGCGGCCCGCGCTACGAGCGCTCGGTGGCGGTGCTGTTGCGTGACCGCGCCAGCGGCCAGCCGCTGTACGAGGCACGCGCCAGCAGCGAGGGCTACAGCGACAACGCCGCGCCGCTGCTGGCACCGCTGTTTGCCGCCGCGCTGGCCGACTTTCCGGCGGACAAGGCCGAACCGCACGCGGTCAGCGTGCCGCTGGCCCCAACCAGTCCTTGAGGCACGCGCCGACGGCGCAGGCGCCGTGGGCCATTCGCCGCCCGGCCGGCGCGACACGGCGACGCAGCAGCGCCGCGCTGCGGGCTCTGCCGCCATGCCCAGGCGTGATATTTGGTTTCGAATTCGGTGCTTTGTCGCACCCGGCCGTAGGCAACACTGTGCCGTCCGTCGACAAGGGCCGGTATGCGCGCAGTACGGCGTTGGTTCAGTGATGCGTTTGAGCTTTACCGCCTCGACAGCCGCGACGCGGCGTCTATCCGTGCCGAGTTGCTCGATGGCTTGATGCGCATCCTGCCGCTGATGGCGGCGGCGAATTTTTTCAACGCCGGCATCGTCACCGCCGCGTTGGCGCACCACGGCTGGCGGCGCGCGGTGTTCTGGGTTCTGTTGTCCTCGCTGCCGAGCATCGGCATGCTGTATTCGCACCGGCGCTGGCAGCTCGTGCCGCGCAAGACGGTTTCGCGCCGGCTGTTCCGCCGCGGCGCGCGCGACGCGGCGCTTCTCGGTCTGGTTTGGGGGGTGATGCCGGCGCTGTGGTTTGGCGACGCCTCGGCCAGCGAGCGCGTGTTCATCGCCGGCATGTACTGCGGAATGATGTGCGGCGGCATCTTTGTGCTGGCGCCGCTGCCGCTTTCGGCGCTGAGCTATTTCGGCACCATCAGCGTGCTGAACGTGGCGGTGCTGGTGCTGCAGCGTGAAAGCTGGGGCTTTACCGCGCTGATGATCGTCAACTACGGCGCCTCGCTGTCGCTGGGTTCGCTGGCCATTGCGCGGCGTTCAACGGCCTTGCTGCGCGCCCAGCGCGAGACACGCACGCAGACCGAGTTTGTCTCGGTGCTGCTGCGCGACTTCGAGTCGCATGCCAGTGAGGCGCTGTGGCAGGTCGACGGCCAGGGCGCGCTGACCCACCCGTCTGACCGCTTGACCGAATTGCTCGGCCGCAGCGCCACCGAGCTGCAAGGCGCGGATCTGATCGCGCAGTTGGCGCGACGCGGCGGCAATGCCTCGGCGCTGCTGGATGCGGCGCTGCGCGAAGGCGTGCCGTTTCGCAGCCTGCGGGTGGAGCTCGGCACGCTGCCGTCGCTGCGGCACTGGACGATCACCGGCAAGCCGCTGTTTGACGACCATGGCGTCATCCAGGGCTGGCGCGGGGTGATCACCGACGTGACCGACGAGCTGGCGGCGCAGGCGCAGGTTCTGCATCTGGCCCACCACGACGTATTGACCGATCTGCCCAACCGCGGCACCTTCAAGCAGCGCCTGGGCGAGCTGCTGGCGCAAGGTGAAGGCGGTGCGTTGCTGGCGGTCGACCTGGACCGTTTCAAGGCCGTCAACGACACCCAGGGCCATGCCGCTGGCGACGAACTCTTGCGCCAGGTCGCCGCGCGGCTGACCGGCGCGCTGCGGCCAAGCGACGTGGTCGCGCGGCTGGGTGGCGATGAATTTGCCGCGCTGGTGGTCGGCGCCGTGCGCGAGCCCGAGCTGATGCAGTTTGCCCAGCGCGTGGTGCAGCAATTGCAGCGCCCGTTCGCGATCAACGGTCGGCTGACCAGCATTGGCGGCAGCGTTGGCGTGGCCGTGCTGGGCCAGCACGGCCACAGCGTTGAGCAACTCACCGCCAACGCCGACATGGCCTTGTACGCCGCCAAGGGCCGCGGACGGGGCCGCGCGGTGCTGTACACGGCCGAGCTTGGTCAGGCCGGACGGCGCCGACTGCAGCTCGAGGACGGGCTGCGCCACGCCGTCCTGCGCGACCAGTTGTCACTGCTCTGGCAGCCGGTGTTCGATGCCGCTGACGGCAGCTTCAGCAGCGCCGAGGCGCTGCTGCGCTGGCACCACCCGGCGTTTGGCGACGTCACGCCGGAGGAATTCGTCCCGGTGGCCGAAGGTTGTGGGCAGATCGAGCTGCTCGGCCAGTGGGTGCTGGAGCAGGCCTGCCAAACCAGCGCCCAACGTTGGCCGGGCTGTGCGTTTTCGGTCAATGTCTCGCCAATGCAATTGCGCAGCGGCGACTTGCCGCGCCAGGTGCAGGAGGCCTTGTTGCGCCACGGCGTGGCGGCGCGCTGCCTGGAGCTGGAGATCACCGAATCGCTGTTCGTAGAAGACAGCAACGCGGCACTGGCGCAGTTGCAGTCCTTGCGCGAGCTGGGGGTGCGTGTGGCGCTGGACGATTTCGGCGTCGGCTATTCGTCGCTGTCCTACCTGCGGCGGTTTCCATTTGACACGTTGAAAATCGACCGCAGTTTTGTCCGCGAGTTGCCGACCCGCCACGACGCCCGGATGATCGTGCGCACGATTTGCGCGCTGGCCGCCGGCCTGGGCGTGCGCACCGTCGCCGAAGGGGTGGAGACCGCCGAGCAGCGCGCGCGCCTGCTTGAGGCCGGCTGCGACCTGCTGCAAGGCCATTTGCTCGGCCAGCCGCTGCCGGCGGAGCGGTTGCAAGCCGTGCTGGCCGGGTGAACGTGCCCGTCAGCGCTGCCCCATCTTCATTTGCGACCAGGCCTGATCGGCCTCGTCGAACGCCGACGAGCTGAGATCGGACGTGCCACTCATGCCCGAGGCCGCCACGCCGTCGGTGGCCGGCGCTTCGGCTTCGGCCCGCGCCGCGGCATCGTTGTCGCGGCTGCCGTGCTCAACGCGCAGCGCAATGATTTCCAGCATGCGCAAGCGCAACACACGCAGGCTGAAAGCCTCGGCCGGGTTTTCGTTGTCATCCTGCAGCACGGTGAGTTGGTCGACCGCGCGGCACAGCAACGACAGGGGGATGCGCATCAAGGCCCGCGAACCGCGCTTGGCCAACGCCCGCTCGACCGCCGACAGGTGGGGCAGCACCTGCCGAATCGCCGGGTGGCCGTTCATGCGCGCGCGCAGCACGCGGTGCGCCTCGCGCATGGCCTGGCCACGCGAGGGTGGCAACTGGGTGGTGGCCTCGGCACTGCTGCGCGTGGTCAGCGCGGGCGGCGGCCGGCCGGTCAGCCACTGCCACAGTCTGGAGCGCATGCGCAACGCACGCCCGGCGACCGATCCGCCCGCCAAACCAAGACTTCTTGACCACATGGCACTGGCGTCCCTCACGTCTGCTCCTGACTACTGCTCTGAGGTTTGCGGACCCCCATCAGTCAACATGAGCGGAAGAAATCATGCCACAGCCAAAAGTCTGGGTTGGCCACCCTCCCCACGTTCAGCAATCGCAGTCGACCCACACCGGTGCGTGGTCACTGGGCCGCTCGTTGCGGCGCGGCACTTTGTCGATTTCACAGCCGCGAACCGCCGGCACCAGCGCGGGACTGACCAGAATGTGGTCGATGCGCAGCCCCTGATTGCGGCGGAACGCCAGGTTGCGGTAGTCCCACCAGCTCCAGCTCTTGGGTGGCTGGTCAAACAGCCGAAAGGCGTCGACCAGCCCCAGCGCCTGCAGGCCGCGAAAGTGCGCGCGCTCGTCGTCGGTACACAAAATCTGCCCGGCCCAGGCCACCGGATCGTGGACATCGCGGTCCTCGGGGGCGATATTGAAGTCGCCCATCAGCACCAGCTTGGCGTGCAGCGCCATTTCGCCTTCGATCCAACCGCGCAGCGCCTCCAGCCAGCGCAGCTTGTAGGCGAACTTGTCCGAGCCCGGCGCCTGGCCGTTGGGCACATAGGCGCTGACCACGCGCAGCCCGGCAATGTCGGCGGCAATCACCCGCGCCTGTGGGTCGTCCAGCCCCGGGATATTGCGCAGCACGGCCTGCGGCTCCACACGCGCCAGCAGCGCCACGCCGTTGTAGGTGCGCTGGCCATGCCAGACGCTGCGCCAGCCCGCGTCGGCCAAAGCGGCGACCGGAAACTTTTCGTCGCTTAGCTTGGTTTCCTGCAGCGCCACCACGTCGGGCTGCTGCGCGGCCAGCCAATCAAGCAACTGCGGCAGCCGCACGGCCAGCGAGTTGACGTTCCAGGTGGCGAGTTTCAAAGCGATCCTAAGTAGCTGTCTTTATTGAACTTTGTTTCTTGCAGTCTTGACGGTACCCGCGCAGATACCCGCGCATTTTTCCGCGGCGAACCCAGTCGATGGCGCTGGGGGTCATCCTACAAGCGGTCGTCGGCAACCGTTCCTGGATGCGCGGGCAGGGCGTCAACGACGAAGACCGCTTCACCGGTCAGGGCATGCACGACCTCGGCCCGGTTGTCCACCGCCAGCACATAGTGGCCGAGTTGCACCAGCGAGTTCGCCACCGCCGTGCCAAAGCAGCAAGGCAGATGACGAGCTTGGAATCGGCCGGACTCGGCGCCGAAAGGCGCGGTGGTGGCCATGTGGTTCAGGCTCCGGCACGCAGCGCCACAAATGCCTGCATCAGCGCGGCTTGCGCCAGCACGCGGCGGCCGAAATCTTGCTGACCGGGCGTCTCGATGCATGCCGCGGCCGGCACGCCGCTTTCGCACAGCCAGGCTTCGAACGAGCCATCGTAGTGGTTGTGTATCAGGCCGTTGCGCACGGGCAGGCCGTCGATCTCGCCATCGGGGGGCAGCGCGAAATACCTCGCCGCGGTGTCTATCAGGCCGTGGCTGAAGGCGCCGGGCGCTCGGCCGGGCTCGAAGGTGTAGGCATAGGTGGCGTGCTCGGCGAGGTCTTCGTGGCAACACAGCAGGCCGTCGGCCGCCGCGTGCAACAGGCGCTGGCCGTGCGCCACCAGCACGCGGCCCTCGGCCGACGGCAGGTCGTCGCCGCAGCGGGCGCCGTATCCGCGGTTGGGGTTTTCGCCTGAATCGTTCAGGCGCCGGCCGGCGGCAAAGCCGCTGGCGTTGACAAGCGGGATCAGGCTGAGTTCGGCGCGGTCGAGCAACGCATCGGGCGCAAGCCGCAGGAACTCGACCATGCCCCAGGGGCCGGCCGGCTCCTCGCCGTGAAAGCCCGCGGCAATCAGCAGCCGCGCGGCCGGCGCGCGGCGCGCGGCGCGGGTGGCGATCGTGAGTGTGTGGCCAAGTGCGCTTCCCAAGGGCTCGATCCGCAAGCCCCGTGCCTTGGCGCAGGCGGCCAACTCGGTCTCGAAACTGCACAGGTTATTGCTCGCGCCCATGCCGAAGGGCCGCGGCCATATGGATGGCGGGGGCGGATCGGGCTGGATGTTGTTCAAGGCCGGGACTTCCAGCGGGCGCTTGCCACCGACACCGCGACGAACAGCGCCAGCCCCAGCGCGCCCAGCGCGGCCTCGGTCTGCAGCATCGCGGCCGCGCCGTGGCGGGTATGCACCCAGCCATCGATATAGGTGACGTAGGCGGTGGGAATGTTCGACAGCGACGCGAGCAGGTTGTACTTGGTGGCTGCGGCGCCGCGGCCAATGGCCTCAAGCACCACGCCGCTGAACGCGGCGTAGGTCATGCCGAGCGCAAACGCGTAGGCGCTGGCGAAAACCATGAAGCTCACCTCGGTGCGCGGCGCCAGGCTCATGCCCAATGCCAGCAGGGCCTGTACCACGCCGAACGCGCAATACGCGGCGCGGCGCGGCATGCGGTCGCACAGCACGCCGCCAATGACGCAGCCGCCGGCCGAGATCAACCCACCCAGCACGCCGTTGACCACCGCCACGGTGAGCTGGCCGGCCTGCCAGTCGCCGGCCACCGCCGACCACAGGTTGGTGACGCCACCGCTGCCTATCGGCAAAAAGCACACCGCCATCGCCAGCAGGCCCGGCCGCGAGCACACCACGGCGCGCAGGTCGCGCCACAGTTCGACCAGGTGCGCGCGCAAGGCGCTGGTTGCCGTCGCGACAGGGCGCGGCATTGGAGCGGACTCCGGGTCGCGCAGGTGGTTGTGCTGGTCCCGGTATAGCAGCGGCAGGCAGCACAGCAGGCACAACAGGCCCAGCGCAGCAGACGCCGCCAGTATGGACAGCCCCTGCGACTGCATCAACCACAGCGCCAGGCCGCCGCCCACGCCCGACCCACCCAGGTTGCCGGCCTGGAACCAGCCTGCCACCCGGCCGCGGTGGCTGTCGGGCGTGCCGTGGGCCATCAGACTCTCGACCGCCATGCCGCTGAACGTCGAGGCCAGGTTGGCAGCCACCACCACCAGCGTCAGCCAGCCCAACTGGGTGGCGTGGGTGGCCAATGCGCCCATCGCGACGATGCCGGCCGCGGTGGCCACGGTGGAGGCCGCATACCACGCCCGGCGTGTGCCGGTCAGGTCCACCAGTGGGGCCCAGGCTACCTTCCAGGTGTGGGGCAGGTAGCTCCACGCGGTGATGGCGGCCACCGCCTCGGTGCTGATCCCGGCGGCGGCCATGTGGTAGGCCAAGGCGACGGTCAAAAAACCAGTGACCGCACCGAATGGCGCGATCAGAACCATGAAGTGCCACGGCGGGTTCACCACCTGACCGCCCGGTGCCTAGGCACGCCGCCGGCGAGCGTCCCGCGGTCGAGCGTCAGACGTGTGCCACCGCCAGCGCACCCAGCAGTACGCCTACCGCGGCCACGCCGTACATGCCCCACTGCAGCCAGCGCCGGCGGGTCAGCAGCGCGATCGCCGCCAGGGCGATCGAAATCTGCAGCGCGGTGGTTGCCTGCGCCCAGCGGTGGTGCAGGTGGAGCTGGGCGTCGGACTGGCGGTCCCAGGCGGCGGATTCGGCTTCGAGCTTTTCAGCCGCGGCTTTGATCTCGGCCTTTTCTTTCCTGTAGCGCTCGACTTCCTGCTGGTACTGCGCCTTTTTGTCGTCGGCGACCAGGGCGATCGCCAGCTCGGACAGGTTTTGCTTGCTGCTCTTGGCCTGGTAGTAGTTCCACTGGTTGCTGGCTTCGGTCTTTTTGATGGCTGCGTTGTTCTTGTACAGACCGGCGTTGGACTGCGTGGCGCCGCCCATGTAGGAAAACAGCGCGCCGATGGTGGCCAGGATCGCGGTCATCACCGCAATCAGCCCGGCGAAGCGGTCTTTGGCGCCGTGCTGGGCGGCGTGTTCGATTTCATGGTCGTGCGGACCGTGGACATGAAAACCGTGCTGGGACATGGGCAAAGCGCTGAGGTTGAAGCAATGACCGCGCGGCGCGCGGGTTGGCGCCGCCGGCCCGCGGTTAGCCGGTTAGCGTGCGCGCTGGCGCACGTAGTCGACGAAATCAAACGCCGGCAGACCGTCGGCCGCCGGGTGGTGGGCGCGTTCGCGTTCAATGAAGGCCGCGCGGTCCCAGGTCGGAAAGTGCGTGTCGCCGTCGAACTCGGCATCGATCTCGGTCAACAGCAGGCGGTCGGCCAGTGGCAGCGCGGCGTGGTAGAGCGTTGCGCCGCCGATCACGAACACCCGCGCGGCGGCGCTGGCCTGCAGCCGCGACAGCGCATCGCTCAGGCTGTAGGCGCGCGTGGCGCCGTCGGCGTGCCAGGTCGGTTGCCGGCTGACCACCCAGTTGTCGCGTTCAGGCAAGGGCTTGAAGCGCGCCGGCAGCGACTCCCAGGTGCGCCGGCCCATGACCACCGGGTGGCCGACGGTGAGTTGGCGGAAATGCTTCAGGTCTTGTGGCAAGTGCCAGGGCATGGCGCCGTCGCGGCCGATCACGCGGTTGCGCGCCACCGCGGCGACCAGCGCGACCTGAAGGCTGCTCATACCGCCACCGGCGCCTTGATCGCCGGGTGGTGCTGGTAGTCCTGGATCTCGAAGTCGTCGAATTCGTAGTCGAAGATCGACGCCGGCTGGCGCCGCAGGTGCAGCCGCGGGAAGGGGTAGGGCGTGCGCTGCAGTTGCGTGCGCACCTGGTCTAAGTGGTTGTCGTACAGGTGGCAGTCGCCACCGGTCCAGATGAAGTCGCCCGGCAGCAAGCCGCATTGCTGCGCCAGCATGTGCGTCAGCAGCGCGTAGCTGGCGATGTTGAACGGCTTTCCGGCCACCGGCTTTTGGGCCATGACAGCTATGGTCGGTTGGCGAACTGTCCAGGCGGGGGAAGTCATCCACCCTATTCTGGCTCACCCGGACCAGCACCGAGCGGATCCACCCGTTCCTGCGGACGTCTAGGCGGCAATGCTGGTGAGGCGGTCCGTCAAGCCGCGCAAGATGGAGACCGCCTCCGTCACAAGTCCGGCTCGGAGGTTTTCCGCAGCCCTTTGCAGATCTGTGTAGTCATGGAGGCGTCGGACAAGGGTTCCCTCGTAAAGTCGCATCTGGCGCAGGCGTGCTTCCAATCGACTTGCCTTGTCGGCATCTGAGTTCCGGATTCGGCGATTGAGCACGTATGTGAGATAGGGACGGAGGGACTGTGGACTCGCCTGCCCCATCATTTCGCTCGCTTTTAGAATTATGGTTTCTATCCAGCTCGACTCTGGCCCAACCATATCCCCGTTGAAAAGGGCGTCTACGAGGGTTTCAATCGTTCGAACTGCGAACCGGGCGCGCAATCGATGGATACTCGCCCGAGCCACTTTGGCCTTCTTGAATATCCGGCCACCGATTGATGTTACGGAATCCTGATGAAGCCGCTTTCCGGTCTTGCTCGACAGAAATATTTCATCGGGCTCGCGGTATCCGTTGATAGTCTGATAGCTTTTGTCAACAATCTCTTGGCGTTCATATTGTATGAAGTCCAGGGTCCGAATAATGAGGTCCGGCTGAATGCTGACTGGCTTACACGTGCCGCCCTTTCGTTTGACGGTCACAAACCAAGGCTCGTCCTTCTCTATCAATTCAGACAAATTTTCAGCGGATGGCAATTGAGATTTGCCGACGCTCAAGAACTCGGCCCTGCGGAGTCCGGACTCTTCCGCCCAGGACAGCATGAGCGAATCCCGCTCGCCTTGTTGGCGGTCAACCGCCGCTTCATGAAGATCCCGAATTTGTTTCTCTGTGGGCGTATGTCGAGGCTGCTTATCTTCGCTGCGGACAGTTAGGACGAGCGGCGTAGTCCAGTTTCCGAAAACTCTCTGGTACGGTCCCTTGTAAAAGGAACGCTTTGCACTGATAGGAAAGGGAATTCCCGCAAGAGCAGTTGGTATTTCATCGGCGGTATAAATTCCCACCTGATACCGAGTGCGCCTCGATTCTTCAGCCCATCTGAAGAAGGCAAAGGCTACTCTCAGCGAGGTGTTTATGCGCTGGTCTGATAGTCCTGATGCGCGTCGCAGGTGCTCTCTCCAGACCACTAGAAAGGCATCATCTACCGTGAAAACACCACGTCGCCGCCTACGGCAGAATCGGAGGAATGGGCGAAGTGTCTTCGCATACTCTTTCGCAGAACTCGGTTGAACGCCATATTCGACGACAAGCGCTCGGAACCAGTCTGATGCAGTCTCATCGATCCCGTCCGACCAAATGAGCGTGGGAATATTGGGCCATGAGTTGCCGCGTATCACGCAGGAATCATCAGTAAGAACTATTGAACCAAGTCGAAAATCAAGACCTCGCATATTAAAATCTTGCCGGGATGATCCGGGTCGCCTATCGGCTCTCAAACTCGGCGACTAATGCGGCGTCGACGGTTCGAAGTAGGTGGCGAATACTCGGATTCTGAAACATCACCGAGTATTGCGCTCCAATTCTTTGCGCAAGATACTTGCGTCGGAACTTCTGCCCCCTCACCGCAGCCTCACGCTCGCCGCGGTCGGCAAGTGCATGCGCGACAACCGCCTTGGCGCGCTCGAAGTACACTTGGGCAAGAACAGCATTGGAAAGGCCTCGCGTTTCCACCTTCCATATGTTGTCAATCGCTCCCAATTTCACCGTACCGCCTTCAACGTGGCTGAGGCGCTGATTTCACGTCTGAGATCGGAGATCAGGTTGTCCTTTTGAAGCAGTTCTTCGTTGATGATCAGCAGGCGTGCCTCCGCCGACTTTCTGGCGTTCGTCTCATAAACACGCGCATCGCGCTGGCTATGCCAATTCGAGACGGCAGCCTTCAACTGATCCTCGAAGATCTTTCTTTCGTCTGCTGAGACACTTGCCGAGGATTCTGATTTGGAAGTTTGCTCTGGCGCGCCGAACTTCTCGTGCAATTGCGTCAGCAGATTTTTGATTAGACGAACTGTAGCGCCATGAGTCAAATGATTGGTTGTAAACTCATTCGGTGAAGATACTTTCAATATCCCAAGCGCAGGATCATTCCAGAGCCGTGCAGCCTTTAGGTCCTTCGGTATGTGTTGACCGAAGGGGAGGCCCGATTCGAGCCAGTGGCGCAATACCGAAACTCGCGCGTCAAGGCGAGCATGCACAGTTTGACGATCTGTAGCAGACCGTTCAACAAGATCAACGACGGTGGAGTCAGACTCTGCCATTCGAGAATCATCTTTGCGTTATAGGATAGGCTGCGACGGAATTTGACATCGACCCGATCCGTACTTGCCGCAACTCCACCACTCGCGCTGCCTCAAGTTCGCCAAAGATCGTTCCAGAACGGGATCCGAACGAGATGGAATGCTCGAGATGCGTGGTCTCGGCGTCGATGTAAGCGCGTTTGGATTGATCGCCTAGGCCGTGTGGACACTTCGAACAAACGGTAGGTCCAGCATATGCGAAATCAGGTCCAACAGTATCAGTGTTCAGGATGGAGTCTCGGCGGCACGCCGCAGCCTTCGCGGCATCGTTTGTGCGTGTGCATGTGCAAAGGACCCAAGGTTTAGGAGTAAGTACCATTGCGTTGCGCTGCATGACTTGCGTCAGGGCTGCGCCTACCCTTTCTGGAGACACGACCTGCACCTTGCGCCGCATCGCATCCATGATGCGGCGTGCAGTCCTAACGAGCCGTTCGCCTGCTGCGCCAGATACTGAACGCTCGCCGGCGACAATGGAGCGGGCTACATGTCCCATGTAGCCCCATTCCACGTCCGTCCAAAGTGCGGCCACCTCCGGATCCATCGTCACATATCTCCTGGTCATTTCAATATTGAAGTGACGCAGGTGGTGCGAAAGTGCTTCAATACTGGCCCCCTCGAAGCGATAAAAGTAGAGGATCGCAAAGAAGCGGCGGAACTGATGAGGATGCCAATGCCAAGCAACCGCCGTAGCACCGCCCTTCGGCACGTGCATAGGAAGTCGAACGAGTCGCGCGAATTCGTCAAGGTTGCGCCCCACGTTCAGCTTCATCACGATTTGATCAGGATCAAGCCATTGGAAAATCCGCGGATTGCCGGTTGCCTGGCGTGCCCTCTCACTTATTGACAGCATCCGTTTAACTGCATGCGCCACCAATGCAGGAACGGGAATCCATTCCTCACGCTTGAGAGTCTTTTCGATGTATGCCTTGAGCCACCATCCGGATTCGTCGTTGCCGGCTAGGCAATCGTCCTTTAGATCATCAATCTCCTCGTCCCGCCGGGCCGAGAATGCGGCGATGGTGCGTCACGAAGCAAAGGCTCGACTGAACCCGCAAGGGGGCAGGAGGGCTGGTGCATGCTGCGCATGTCCAACGGGTGAGAGTCCCGTCCCGGTAGGCGTCGGAGCGCC
>WBZS01000830.1_pt1 | contig 30724 bp, 30 predicted proteins | sample 5204201 | NCBI WGS metagenome assembly WBZS01 (sample SAMN12344357, study PRJNA552823) | activated sludge metagenome | biome: Activated sludge suspended growth; feature: Nitrification reactor; material: Wastewater; isolation source: activated sludge from nitrification reactor of wastewater... | reverse complement strand
GACGAGAAAACGACGACCAAGAAACAATCGACCCCCGTGTCAAACACCAAGGGAGTGGTGGGTGCGACGCCCAACACGACGCCAAACAATGCCGCGAAAAATGCAACCACTCCAGGCATGTCGACGACGAATGAAGAGGACTCGGATTTTAAGTATAAACCGTCCACCAAAACTGAGGAAATCGAACGTAAGGAATGGGAAATCGAACGGATGACGGTCGCGGCCACGGTCGACCTCAGTGCGATAAAGTCGGACGGAAAAAATTCCATCAGCAAAGCGGATCTGGAAGGAATCATCAAAAAAGCTGTCGGCTTCAAAGAAAAACGCGATGAGATTACGGTCGTCGAAACGAGTCTCCCGGGCGTTCCTTCGGCGGAGTCCGTCGAAGAGGATTTGAAAAAAGAGGAATCGTTTCGAAATACCCTGGCGATGATCAGCAATGCGTCCATGGCCATGGCGGCGTTGGTTGCGTTCGTTCTGGGTTTCTTACTACTTCGCCGAGTGCAGACGATGTACAACGCGGCCCAGGCCGAAAAGAAATTAGCCCTGGAACAGCAAGCGAAATTCGGGCAAATCACCGAAGTCATCGAGAAGAATCCCGAGGTGTTGGTCCGCGTCGTCAACATGTGGCTGAAAAGCGAAGATGAGCCGCCACGCAAGCTCGCGGCTTAACGATGTGGGGGAGTGAGTAACGATCGTTTGAAGGAACCGGCAAGGTTCTGGGAGTAGCCTGCGATGGAAAATCTGACAGGGCTGCAAAGGGCTGCCGCTCTGCTGAAATCGCTGGGCCCGGAGTTGGTGGAGAAAATCCTCGCCAAACTCGAATCCAGTCAGGCGAAGATGCTGCGCGCTCAAATGGGCCGAATCAACTCCGAAGGCGATGCAAGGCAGATATTGAACACGATCTTGCCGGATATCGATGCGGCCCTGGGTGAAGCGATGGCGGAGATCAAGGCACAGGAGCCCCCCCCTCCCGCGCCACCGCCGCCTCCCGCGAACACCGTGGAAGCGAAACCCCCCGCCCCCGAGCCTGTCAAGGAGCCCGTGGCAGCCCCCAAGGTCCTGCCGCCCAAAGAGACGAGGTCGTTCGATCCGACCTCGCTGCCCACTGACCCGACCCAGGCGATCCGCGTGTTGCCCCCAGAAACCTTGGTGCAAGCGCTACAAGGAGAACCGCCCCGCACCGTCGCGATGGTGCTCAATTATCTTGACAACGCGCAGGCGACGGAAATCTTCAAACGGCTACCAGGCGATATTCGGCGGGAGGTATCCGTTCAATACACTGGACTGACCATGCCGAATATGGGGGTGTTTCGCACCATCCTTCAGGCGTTGGTGAATAAGGCATCGAAAAAGAAGGAAACCTTCACTTCGCCGGATCAGGCGGCCCGCATCCAACGGATGGCCACGTTTTTGCGCCAAATCGATCGCGCTGAACGCATCGAAATGCTCAAGGCGTTAAACGAAAAAGACCCCAACGCCGCCCAGGCAATCAAAGGTTTGCTCTACCAATTCGAAGACTTACTCAAACTTGATACGCCATCCATGCAAAAGCTCCTGGGTGATCTCGATGCCAAAACCTTGGGCACGGCCATGAAAAACGCATCGCAAGACATTTGCGATAAGATCCTCAACAATCTTTCGAAACGTGCGCAAGACAACCTGAAGGAAGAGCTAGACTTGTTAGGATCCGTTCCGTCCGCGACGGTGGAAGCGGCACGAAAGTCAATACTTGATTCGTTGCAGATGTTGGACGAACGAGGCGAACTGGTGATGGTGGATTAGAAGTCTCTGACCATAGAGCAGTTTGGTGGGAAGGATGCGAGGGGAGAACGAGAGTCCATGCTTTACCGCAGGACGATATTGTTGCCGAATCGGTTGACTCGGGTCGCCCCTGGCACACCGCGTCCTGACCCGCCCCCAGCACCCATACTTGTTCCAGAAATCCCCAAGGCTCCGCCACCTCCACCCCCGCCTGAGCCCGAACCGCCGTTGATCGATTTCATCACGCCGGCGCTCGAGGAACTCGTGCTTGGCTTAAGCAAGGCGGTAGGAGAGATCCAGGCAATACGGGACAAGAAGGTTGCCGAGGTGCGCGAAATCGGCGTTGAGTTGGCCTTTATCGTCGCCCGAAAAATCCTTGGCGACAACGTGTCGCGGTTTCCGATCGAAGAAATGGTCCGCGAGGCTTCGGTGCGATGGAGTATGCGGGGCGTCCTCAAACTGCACCTGCATCCAGAGGATCTGAACCTACTACGCGAGCGCCTTCAACCAGATTCCTTGGTGCCGGATCGAAGCATTCAATGGATTGCCGATCCGACGGTGACACGAGGGAATTTTCGATTGGCCGCCGGCGATGTCACCACCGAGACCGATTGGCGCGAGTGGTTAGAAGACGCGCGAAAAGCCATCCTGGATGCAGGCGATGGCTCGGCTTCCATCTTGGACTGACCGCCAGGAACTCCCATGGTCAACCTCACACCGTATCGCCAAATCCTCGAAGAGACACCTCGCTTTCGATTGACGGGAAAGGTTCGATCGTGTCGGGGAGTCTTGGTGACCTGCCAGCTCCCGGCGGCGGTTGGCGATCAATGTGTCATTCGAACCAACCAGGGTAAGGAATTAGCCGGAGAAGTCATCGGCTTCTCTCAGGATTTGGCCTACCTCGTTCTTTACCGCGCCAGCGACGAAGTCGCGCCGGGAATGACGGTCATTAATCGCGGGCACGCCTTTCGGGTTCCTTCAGGCAGGGGATTGCTCGGCAGGGTCGTGGATGGACTGGGCGACCCGATCGACGGCAAAGGAAGTTTACGCGACACGGTTCGCCGTTCCGTGGGAGCGATGGTGCCCCCCGCACTCGAACGGGATCGTATCCACGACGTGCTCGTGACTGGGCAACGCGCCATCGACGGCCTGCTTACCTGCGGGCGTGGCCAACGCATTGCCATCTTCGCGGGTAGCGGTGTCGGCAAAAGCACGCTGTTGGGCGAGATCGCAAAGAACTCCAGCGCCCAGATCAACGTGATCGCGCTCGTCGGAGAACGAGGCCGAGAGGTCGCGCCGTTTTTAGCCGACTGTCTGGGGCCCGTGGGGTTGGCGCGTTCCGCTGTCGTGGTGGCTACCTCGGATCAAACCCCGCTCATGCGTGTGCGAGCCGCGTGGACCGCCGTCGCCATCGCCCATTCGTTTCGCGGGCAGGGAAAAAATGTTTTGTTGATGGTGGACAGCATGACACGCCTCGCGATGGCACAACGTGAGCTAGGATTAGTATTAGGCGAGCCTCCCAGTGCACGCGGATACACGCCTTCGGTTTTTCAAATGTTGGCGAACTACGTGGAGTGCATGGGTAACGACACGAAGGGCAGCGTGACCGGTCTGCTCACGGTGCTGGTCGATGGTGATGACCTTGACGAGCCGGTGACTGACGCGGTCCGTGGCTTCGTGGATGGGCATATTGTGCTGGATCGAAAACTCGCGGAAATGCACCATTATCCAGCCATCAACATCGCCAAAAGCATCAGCCGCGTGGCCCATGACCTGATGTTGCCCGCACACCGTGAGGCGGCTCGGCGTGCAAGGGCGGTCCTGGCGTCGTACGCACAGTTCGAAGATATGATTCGCCTGGGCCTATACGTACGCGGTACAGATCCAGGGCTGGACAAAGCCATCGAGATTCGGCCCCTACTGTTAAATTTCTTGAAACAGAATATGAGTCAGCCATCCCCGTGGCCCGAAACGATGAGTCAATTGGAAAAACTGACTGCGGGTTGGCAGATGTAATGGCATTCGGTTCCGCTTCCCCCGTGTTGAGGGAAGAGTTCGAGGTATTCGAAAACAAGATCCCTAGATTCAAGGGATGTACAGGGTACAACGAATCCAAAATTTGATGGAAGTTCGTTTGTTTTCTTTCCTGGATTTGGCTCTTGTTGAAAACCTGTGGCATTTCGGTCGCGCCCAGTTCGCTTGGTGAGGAATGAAGGCTGCGTTGCTTCGAAATGCGTGCAGGGTGCTGGACCAACGTCATGAAGCGGTTTGAGTATCGGCTCGACAGCATCCTTCGGGTGCGAAATTGGCAAAAGAAACAAGCGGAACTTCGCCAGATGAAGGCGTTGCAGGTGTTGCGGTTAGCGGAAGCGGATGCGGCCCTGTGCCGAGGGAAGTGGCGGGAAAGTGCGGCGGAAATTCAAACTCACACCACCCGTTCCATGAGCGTGTCGTTTCTTGAATGCCTGCAAGTTCGCTCGCGAGGATTCGAACAGGATTTGCTCCAGGCGGAACAAAAGGTTCGAACGGCGCTTTCGGAATTTCGCCAGGCCTCGGAACACCTTCGAAAGTTAGCGGTGGTCGTGGAGGCTCTCACGAAAAACCGGGCGGAACGCTTGGCGGTTTTCAAACAAGAAAACGCCCGACAGGAGCAAGGAAACCGCGAAGAAAAAGTCTTGCAGCGGTGGATGAAACAATCAAACGAAGGCACGGACCTGACAACGGGAAGTGAATTATGGGAAATTTAATTAAAATGCTCGTCGTTCTTTTGGTCATGTTCTCCCTGTCCGCGGGTGCGTCCTGGTATGTCAGCTCGCTTTACGCACCCAAGGAAGGCAGCCATGCCGACGAACATGAAAAAGAGGCCAAAAAAGGCCCATCCAAAGCTGGAAAGACCGATGCGGCACAACTCGAGAATAATGCCTCCTTTCGTGCCGCCTTTTCGCCCGAAGCGGATGCCTGGGCGGGCCTGAGCGCGAACTTGAAAGCTCGCGAAGAAAACATTGAAAGGCAGAAGGAAATCATCGGCGTTCGCTTGAAAACGTTCGATTTAATCTCACAAGATTGGCGCGTGGAAAGGGCGGTCACGGAAGATCTGCAAAAGAAGGTTGAAGCGGAAACCCGCGCCCTCGCGGACAAAATCGCGGTGCTGGAGCGAACCAAGGAAGAAGTGAAGGGTCAGAGGAAGGACACGGATGAGCGATTGACGGAGCTCAATAAAAAGCTTTTGGAAATTGACGGTGTGGAAGCTGCACGAATGCCTCAGATCGCTTCCACGTTTGATTCGATGAATCCGGATGCTGCCGCCAAAACGCTGAAGGGTATGGTCGAAAAGGGGAATACGGACTTCGCGGTAAAGATTTTGTCGGCCATGAAACAGCGAGCCGCCGCCAACGTGCTCAACTCAATGCCGGAAACGATGACGCAAGAATTGATGGACCGCTTGAAGAGTCTGCAACAGCCCGCGAAAAAGGAGTAGGCGGTAACCAGATGCGCCGCATGGCGGATGAGGTCCGTACGTTTGTTTCTTGCCTCAGAACTTCTCCGCAGTTTGCGGAGAAGTTTCAAGAACCAAGATTCCAAGAACCAAACAAGATTCAAGTACGAAAAAACCAAACAGACAAGGACTGATTGGATATTTTGAAGTTGGTTCTTGTGGGTTGCGGCTCCGCCGCGTTAGGAAGCGCCTTTAGACCCCGGTTTGCGTGGGCGGGGCGGGCGGACAGACTCGGCTCTAGCATAGGGAATGGAAGAGATCCAAGGTGACCCGGCGAACGGAAAGGACAGACACGGCCACTTGTCCATCCAGCCCGAACGGCCGGGCCACCTCGCATCCCTTAGGCCGCAGCCTAAAGTGAGCCTAATAATCCACTCCATCCGGATAGTCCCGGAATATTTGTTCGAAAACCTTATGACACCGACTCATTGCTTCAAGCAACAACGGGTCGAACTGGCCGGGACTTCCTTCACACATCATTTCCAACGCGGCTTGGTGAGGCAGAGCAGGGCGGTGTTTCCACCGAGTGCGTAATGCATCGTAGACGTCGGCAATTGCCACGATACGCGCGGCCAACGGAATGTTGTTCCCCGATAAACGGTCCGGATATCCCTTGCCGTCAAACCGTTCATGGTGATGGTGGCAGATATCGATGGCCATTCGCAAAAACGCGACGGCACTACCATGGCGACGCGCGACCTTTTCGAGGGTTTGCGCCCCAATCGAGGTATGTGTCTGCATCACCAGGCGATCTTCCGTCGTGAGCAGGCCGTCTTTTAGCAGGACCGAGTCAGGAAGCGCCACGTTGCCGATGTCATGCAACGGGGCACAACACTCGAGCATCTTGACGAATTTTGGGTTGATCTGCCCACCGAGCGTGGGAATGCATGCTGCTTCCTCAGCCAATGCGACGGAATATTTCTGAATCCGGACCAAATGTCCTGTCGTCTCGTTGGATCGATGCTCCACCAGCGATGCCAGGGAGAATACCAACGCATTTCGTGCATTGACGAGGTCGCTGTTTCGAGCGCCCAGCGCTTTTTCCAGCTCGGAATTCAAATTCAGGAGTTGGTGATTCAGCATGTCGGCCCGATCCATCGCTTCTTTTTGCTGAATCGCCGACTTCACGCGGGCAATTAATTGTACCTTGCTCAGAGGCTTGGAGAGAAAATCTTGGGCTCCAATCGCCAATAATTCCGCAAGTTGATCAGCAGGCACGCCACCAGACATCATGATGGGAAACGCGCGAAGGTCGGGATGCTGCTCGCGCAACGCCAACAGCACGTCGCGCCCGGACATTCTGGGCATTTCCACGTCTAGCAAGATCACGTCGAACGTGTTGTTTTGAAGAACGTCCAACGCTGCCGCGCCATCCACGGCCGTCATGCATTCGAATCCCTCGGCTTCGAAGTACATTTCCACCAGTTCGCGAATGTCGTCCGAATCGTCGACAATGAGGATCCTGGGTGCTTTCGCTGGCAATTGCGTCAGACTGCATTCCGAAGAACGAACGAAGGAATTACTGGGTGCAATGATCTCTCCGGAATCGCGACCTCGCCCACGAACATGCGGGAGCAATGCTCTCATCAACGCATGCGGCGTTTGAAACCGGTCTTCCGGACGCAGCGACATCATTCGCGAGATAACCCCCGCAAGTTCATCGGAGATGTCGGGTCGTTTCAGGCGAATGTCCGGCGGTGTCTGGGATTGACGACGAATGACCAGTTGCGTGAGGGTGCCCTGACCGGCGAAGGGTGGTTCCCCCGCCAAGCAGTAGTACATCGTGGCTCCCAAGCCGAAGATATCGGCACGAATATCGACCGAAGCCGAATCCGATGCCTGTTCGGGAGCCATGTAATTGAGCGTTCCCAGCACGGTGCCGGGTTCGGTGAGGCGGCGATTGTGAAAGGCCCGTGCCAGCCCGAAGTCCAGCAGCTTCACCACGCCATCTTTCGTCACGAAAAGGTTGGAGGGTTTGATGTCGCGATGGACAAGGTGGTTTTTGTGAGACTCTTCGAGTCCAGAGGCCGCTTGAAACATGTAATCGCAGGCCTTGGCGATCGTTAGTGGCTGGTTGCCGACGATTCCCTCCAGATCACTTCCATCGTAGTATTCCATGACGAAGAAATACTGAAGCGAATCATGTTCCGATTCCCTCCACGTGCCGGCGTCCAACGCACCGACGACGTTCGGGTGCTGCAAACGCGCGATGGTTCGCATTTCCTGAAAGAATCGCTTGATCAGAATGACATCTTCATCTGGTGACGAAAACAATACCTTGAGCGCGACGGTGCGGCGCAGAAAGATGTGTTCGGCACGGTAGACGTTTCCCATCCCGCCCTGACAGAGGTGGGCGAGAATCCGATAGTTGCCGATGACCAGGGAGTCCGTTTTTCCCTTTCTTAAACGGTCATGTTGGTAGTCCGAAATTAATCCGTGCTGCCGTAACAGGTCCAGCATGAGGATACTGGAACGCGCCTGTTGGATGGCGTCGCGCGCTGGTTGTGGTAGGTCTTCAAGATCTTCAGCGACCACGATACCAACGTTGGTCAAATCGTGCAGGAGTGCCTGATTCGTCGATGGTAGGCACACGGTCTGCGAATAGAGATTCCGTGTGGGAACAACGTCGAACGTCGAAGACATGGAGCACTCCTGGGCGGCGCTAGGTAGGTACTTCGGCAAGCGTTGGGGAAGCAATGACTTCGCGAACCAGTTGGGCCAAAGAGCGAGGCGTGTAGGGCTTCTGTAAGAACCTGGCTCCTGACACCTGTAACGCATGGCGAACGATAAAATCGTCCGTATATCCGGAAGTATAGATTACTTTCGTGGTCGGAGAGATCTGTAACAGTAACCGGGCTAATTCCGCGCCTCCCATTTCCGGCATGATGGCGTCTGTCAGAAGCACATCCAGATGGCCTTGAAAAGCGCGCGCAACCTCCAGGCCTTCCGTGCCGTTGCGAGCGCTTAGCACGACGTAGCCACACATTTCCAAAATGTCCCGGGCGATCTCGCGCACGTCTTTTTCGTCTTCGACGACGAGGATGGTTTCGCGCCCAAGTGGGATTTCTTCACTTTCAGGCGTAATGAGAGATTTCGCGGAGCCGCCCTCGGCTCGTGGGAAGTAGATGTGAAACTCCGTTCCCACACCGACTTTACTCAATACTCGGACGTGACCATGACTGTTTTTGACAATGGTAAACACGGTCGAAAGTCCCAGGCCTGTGCCGGTCTCTTTCGTGGTGAAAAAGGGCTCGAAGATTCTCTGCAGCGTTTTCTCGTCGATGCCGCTGCCGTCGTCACGGAGAATCATGCGAATGTGGTCAATGGGTTGTGCATCGCCGAGCTTGGCCATTTCTTCGCTGGTGGCGGAGATATTCGCCGTCTCGATCGTGATGGTCCCACCCTTGGGCATCGCGTCGCGTGCATTGACCGCGAGATTCATGATGACTTGCTCGATCTGACTGGGATCCGCTTTCATCAAAAGAACGCCAGTCTGAAGATCGGTTCGCAGTCGAATATGCTCGCCGATCATGCGTTTGAGCATTTTTTCCATTCCCTCGACCACATTGTTCAAATTGAATGTGACAGGAATGGGATTTTGTTTGCGGCTAAATGTCAGTAATTGGCGAGTGAGGTCGGCGGCTCGCTCGGCGGCGCGTTTCACTTGGGCCAATGGTTTGCGAAGTTTGTGGTCTGCGGGAAGCGCGCCAAGCGAGACATCGCTGTAGCCTAGAATGACGGTCAGAAGGTTATTGAAATCATGTGCCACGCCACTGGCAAGCCGACCCACGACTTCCATTTTTTGCGCCTGGCGCAACTGTTCTTCGGTGCTTAGGTGTGCTGCTTCCGCCTTCTTGAGGTTTTCCTGCGCGTCGTTCTTCTCTTTCTGCATCCGCAAGTTGTCGAGGCTGGTTTCCACCGCCAACTTGGTTAAGTTCTCGGTCGCGTTGGAAAACAGGGTCGAAAACTTTTGTAGATCGCCAAAGTCCACGTCCAGCAGCTTGCTGAAGTCCGTGATTTTTTGGCTAAGGGTGTCCAAAAAATCGGTCAGTTCTTCATCGTTCAGGCCGAATCGGTCTCGCGCGAGCGACACGATTTCGGCGGGAAGTTTGGAAGGGCCGAAGATGAATTGAAGCTGGGCAACGCGATTCGCAAAGAAGAAAAGGTACGCTCGGTCAGTGTTCTCGCGCGGACCATCCTCCAACGCTGCGGGCGTGTGATGGTGGCGGATCGGATTGGTTAGTGATTCGGGCAAGCGCCAACGCGAGAGCATGAACGCACTCACATCGGCATGGTTCATCGCGAAAATGTCTTCTTCCAGTTCGATCTGGGCGCTTTGCAGGATTTCTGGGGGATAGCTCTGGAGTTTTTTATTATCTTCAGGAAAGGCCTGTTCGAGAATGAGCGTCCCAATGTCACACAACAAGCCTCCAACCATTTCTGTGTCAGGATCTGGCCAACGAAGGCGTGTCGCCATCTCGCGGCACACGATCGCCTGCGTCACGGACATCTTCCAATAGTCGCGAAGATTATTGCCGCCTTTTTTTGAGAACCGAAGTCCAGGCAGCGAGAAGCTTAGGACCAACGAACGGACGCGATTGACACCTAATAAATTGAGTGCGCGGTCGATGGAGGTGATGGTTCGTGTGAGCCCGAACAGGGCGGAGTTGACAAGTTTCAGGATTTTGCCGCACAGGGCAGGATCGATGCTGATGATGCGGCCGATTTCGGCGATGGTGCAGTTGGGACGGCTAGCGCGTTCCATGATCTGGACCGCCAACGACGGGAGCGTCGGCAGCGACGGATTTTCGGCCAATTTTTGAAGGGCCGCTTCCTTACTCATGATGGGGAATTATCTTTCTGGAACGCCGACCAAGGTTTCGCCTCGCGCATTTCCAGGGCACAAGCACCCTGCCAGGACGCGTGGCCAGGCTTCTCAGCATCGGTCTTATCGAAGGGTTTGGCGTGGGCTTGCGTGGACCGGTGCGATTTCTCGCGAAAACTTTATCGGAAATGTTTCGAATGCGGAATTTTCGCCAAAACGAGGGTGAGTTTATTCCAATTATTCGATTTGGGATTTCCAAGTTTTTTAGGAATGTAGGGTAAGTTTTTCGGAATCGATTCGACAAAGTTGGTGAGATCGAATCCGGCGTTTCTGAATGTAACAAATAGAGGAGAGGGGAACCGAGTCATGTCACTAGCCATCACGAACAATGTCGCCTCGTTGAATGCCCAAAACAATCTTTCTCGTACGTCGGGAGCTTTGTCGAAGTCGTTGGAGCGCTTGTCATCCGGTTTGAAGATCAACCGCGGTGCAGACGGCCCCGCCGCCCTCGTCATCTCGGAACAACAACGTGCGCAAATCGCCGGCCTGCAAACGGCGATCAGCAACACCTCGAAAGCGGTTTCGATGGTGCAGACGACGGAAGGCGCGCTCAATGAAATCAACGGGTTGCTGGTGAAGATTCGTGGTCTTGCACTCGATTCCGCCAACAGCGGCGTTAATGACACCAACGCGTTGGCTGCCAACCAAGCCGAAGTCGCGAACGCCTTGAGCACGATTGACCGCATCGCGGTGAACACCCAGTTCGGCACGAAAAAGGTGTTGGACGGTTCCGCGGGTCTCGCGGGCAGCACGGACGACGCGGATGTGACCTTCCTTCGCGCGGATTCTTCGATCGCGCCCACGGGGAACTTCGCGGTGAACGTCTCGACGGCAGCCACGCGTGCGAACACGACGGCGGGCACGGCGCAATCGGCTAACCTGGCGGCGGATGAAACGTTGACCGTCAATGGCGTCGCCATCAAGCTGACCGCTGGCCAAACGCAAGCACAAGTGATTTCCACGATCAACAGCTACACGGGCCAAACAGGCGTGGTTGCTGAAGTTGGAGCAGGTAGCGCCACTCGGCTGCGTACGAACAACTTCGGTTCCGCGGCTTCGGTGACGGTGCAGTCGAACGTTGCCGCCGCTGTGTCTTCTTCGGGCTTTGGCACCACCCAAGCGACCGCCACGGGCGTGGACGTCGCGGGTACCCTCGGTGGCTTCGCCGCCACCGGCAACGGCAACGTCCTGACCGGCACAACGGGTGCAGGCGCCGCTGGCATCAGCGTTTCGTTCGGCCTGGCGGCTGCCAGCACCACGACCTCCGTCACAGGCGCCCAAGGCAACGTGACCGTCACCGACCAATCCCTGGTCTTCCAAATTGGTGCGAACGCCAATCAAACCGTCAAAGTCGCCGTCGATAAAGCGAAAACGGATGCCTTGGGCCTAAACGTGTCCGGCACCCAATTCGCGAATCTGAGCGCGATCGACGTTCGCAGCCAAGCAGGTGCTCAAGACACGATCAAAATCGTGGACCAAGCAATCTCGGATATTTCAAACCTTCGGTCTCGCCTGGGTGCGGTTCAACAACAAACGCTTGAATCGAACGCCAACAACCTGCGAACGACGCTCGAAAACACCACCTCGGCGGAGTCAGTGATTCGGGATACGGATTTCGCGGTCGAAACCGCAAACTTCAGCAAAAACCAGGTGTTGATGCAGGTCGGTTCGACGGTGCTTGCGAACTCGAACCAAACTTCGCAGCTTATCTTGAGCCTCCTCCGAAACTAATTGAGACCAGGCTCCGTTCCCGCAAGAAACGAAGATCCTGCATCGAATTCTGGTTTTATCTTGACGATGACTGGTTCTTTGTTGCGGAGCCTGGTGACCTTGATCCGATGGATACGGAGATGGATGAACACCGTCAGGTCTGACACCTAGATTCGATCCGGCGGAGGCAAGAGGTTTTACGATGCTCTTGCCTCCTTCCGGATCGTTTTCGTTTCCCGGACGTGCACCATGAGTTCACTTTCCGCACTTGGTCTGACAAACTCCACAACGACCACTTCGACAACTCGCACTTCGATCGGACTTGCTAGCGGACTTAACACGGACGAAATCATTTCCGGTCTGCTTGCCGGCGAACAGGCGAAGATCGCACGAATCGACGCACAAAAAGAACGCACGCTTCAGGTTCAGACAGCTTTCAAGACGATCGAGGCCAGGCTGCGAACTCTCCAAGGGAACATGACGTCCCTGTCGCGTTCGCAAAACAGTATCTTCGAAGCGCGTGCCGTCAAAATGAGCGACTCCGATTTGGCGACTGCGGCTGCTTCCAGCAGTGCGGTCCCCGGAGTGACCGAATTTACCATCCATAATTTGGCACGCGCCCAACAGGTCGCATCCCAGGGATTCGACCGTGCGACCAGTGAAATCACGCAGGGCACGATCACCCTACAATCAGGTAGCAATGCGGCGGTCACGATCACGGTCGACGGGGCGAACAATTCGCTGCAGGGCTTGGCCACCGCGATCAATGCCGCAAACGCGGGAGTGACAGCGAGCGTGATCAACGACGGAGGCGGCGACGACCAACAGGCCTATCGCCTGGTGTTGACCGCTCAAAAAACGGGTGTCGCCAACTCAATCAAGATCACGAACAATCTGGCCGCCAGCAGCGGTTCCGCCACGAAAATCAATCTCGCGTCGAACGCTATTGGGGCGGTAAGTACGGGTGGCAGCTACTCGGGCACCTCCGTGGTGCAAAGTAACAGCGATACGGGTTCCTACACGGGAACTTCGAACAACGAATATCAATTCACCGTGGTGAACGGCGGGACCGTCGGCACCGATAACAACATTCAAATTGCCTATACCGATTCCACCGGCAGCAACACGGGAACCCTCACCATCGATAGCGGTGATGTCGGTATCCTGAAAAACGTCGCTCAAGGAATTGGGATTCAATTGAGCGCCGGCACTCTGGTGGCGGGCGATACGTTCAAAGTTAAAGCGTTCGTGCCAAATGTTCAGGACGCGAAGGATGCAACGATTTCCCTTGGATCGGGACCCGGAGCGCTCACGGTAACCAACGCGACCAATACCTTCGAAAACCTCGTGCCGGGCGTCACGATCGAGGCGAAAGCGGCCGATCCAACGAAATCGATCACGCTCACCGTTTCCGCGGATACCGAGAAGGTCAAAAAAGCGATCACGGATTTCGTGAATTCTTACAACGACGTTCTCAAAAACATCGATGAGCTGACAGCCTACAATCCAACGAGCAAAAGCGCGGGGCTTCTCCTGGGAAATCGCTTCGCCACCACAATCCAGGACCAGGTTCGTTCCGCCGTCGCAGGCATTGTTGAAGGTGTCGCGCCGGTCATGAATCGGATCAGCGCTTTGGGGATTTCGACCGATAACAGCGGCCGACTCGTGATCGATGACGCGAAACTGTCCGACACGCTGGCGGGAAAGCGAGAAGGTATCACGCTGGCCGACGTTCGCCGGCTTTTCGTGCTGTCGGGTGTCTCGGGCCATGGGCAGGTGCAATTCGTCACGGGTAGCACCAAGACCAAAGCTTCCTCGACACCTTACACCGTACACATCTCCCAGGCAGCGGAACAAGCTTCGTTGACGGCGACCACGGACTTGGCCGCCAGCACGGTGGTGGATTCTTCGAACAATGCCTTCACGATCACGGTGGATGGAAAAGCGTCGAGCACCATCACATTAGGCTTAGGAACCTACACAAGGCAGGCATTGACCCAGGCCGTGCAGTCGGCAATCAATTCCAACGCTGATTTGACGGGACGAACCGTCACCGCGAAACTCGACGGTAACCGACTGGTTCTGACCTCCAACGCCTACGGTTCCGCGTCGACCATCACGGTCGGAACCGGCACGGCATTGACGGCACTCGGTCTAACCACGGCTGCGACTGCGTCAGGGAAGGACGTCGTCGGAAATTTCGTCGTCGATGGTCAGGTCGAATCCGCCATCGGCAACGGCCAATTTCTGGTCGGTTCTTCCACAAATGCCCGCACCGCGGATCTTCAGCTGCGCGTCTCGCTCACGCCGACCCAAGTCGGTGCCGGTCTGGATACCACGGTATCCGTTTCCCGAGGCATCGCTTCCAAATTGGATACGACCCTCAATGCCTTATTTGATCCGGTTGTCGGAAGGCTAAAAACGCTCAACGATGGCTTCGATGAAACCATCAAGCGTTTCGAAGAAACCAAAACGCGCCAGAATACCTTCATCGACCTACGTCGGCAGACACTCTTGAAACAGTTCATCGCCATGGAGCAAACGCTCGCACGCCTCCAAGCCACCGGCAACCAGCTGACGGCGCAAATGAACAGCATCAACAGTAGTAAGTAACGGATAGACCAAGCTGACTCCCCTGGAACGAGAATTCCTTATGAATGCTCTTCGTGCCTATCGCAACCATGTGGCCCCCGCGACTCTGGAACGGATCGACTTTGTTTTGATGCACCTAAGGCGGGTGATCGCAGCGTTTCGCCAGGCGGATGAAATGCTACGGTTAGACGACGAATTGAATGCTCAACGTACCTTGGCCATGGCGCAGATGATCCTTTCGGGAATGGCGGCGGGCCAAACCGATCCGGAGGATGCGTTGGCGATGAATTTCGTGCGCATTTACGAATTCGCGACGTACCAGGCCTCGTTGGCGACGCGGGAATCGATCAAAGCGGCACTTGCCGCACTGACACCGTTGTTGGAGGGATTCGAGACGGTCGAAGCCGAAGCACGCCGCATGGAACGAGCGGGTGAAATACCAGCCCTAAGGAACCAGGCCGTGGTCCAGGTCACGGCGTAGACGATTCCGTCCCCACATCTTTCCACGCCTCCGGGCCCGCGTTGCCGTTGATTTCAGAACGGGCGGGCCTTCATTTTTTGTTACGCTCCGTCACTCGCGAACCCAATTCGAATTCCTTCGTGAAACGCATCAGACGAAGGACGGCACGATTCTTTTCGGTCTCGCCACGGGCTTCGCCCGCAACCCATCTGAACGCGGAAGCAAGGAACCATGAAGAATGAACCATGAACAAGTGAAATCGAAGCTTTTCGATTCGCTTCAAAATGGTTCATCCTTCATGGTTCATCGAGTTCGTTAGCATTCGAAGATTTAAAGCAACGGTAATAAGTATTGTAACGTAGGAAACGATCGTGTGTACTCAAGTGCGCCTTGGGGCGAAAGGATACCTCGGAATGGTTTCTTCGCGGCCGTGGCGTATTGGTTTCATGCCTCTGAACTTTCCGCAACGTGCGGAGGAGTTTCAAGAACCAAGATTCCAAGAACCTAACAGGATCCAAGTACGAAAAAACCAAACAGCCAAGGACCGATGGGATTGTTGGAAGTTGGTTCTTGTGGGTTGCGGCTCCGCCGCGTTAGGCATTTCGAAAAAAACTCAGCATTTTCCTTAAAATCCCCACTTTTGGAAAATTGCAAGCTATTGTTTCATTAGGAAGGATCCGCAAAGGCGTGCAATTTCGAAAAGGACGCAAATCCCGTCAAGAGTCGAAAATTTTGTGAGATCGAAAGACACCAAGGGCCGATAAAAATCGTGTGCGTCTTGGTGTCGGGCGAATCTCTGGGGAGATCCCGACATGGCGTCGAAAGAAAAAGAAGCACCCCCGAAAAAGGGCGGCAAGGGGGGGATGCTCGTTCTGATCGTCTTGAGCCTGGTAGCCATGGGCGCAGGCGCGGCGACCCCGTGGGTGTTGCGAGCCGGTAGCACGACGGAAGGTGAAGCTTCGGGGCATGGTTCCGCGAGTGCGTCGACTTCAGGCCATGGGGGCGGACATGGAAGTGCCGCCAGCAGCGGGCATGGAAGCAAAAGTTCCTCCAGCAGCAGCCACGGCGGCGCGGCGAAATCAAGTCACGGGTCCGGCGGCGGGTCCCATGGCGGGGGCGGAGGTTCTCATGGGGGCGGAGGCGCGCATGGCAAAGGCGACGTCTCCTCCGTGATTCCACTTTGCGAAGCAACTTCCGGGTTGCTTGAATCGGGCCGGTACCTCCGTGTGAAAATGATGGTCGCCGTCGAAGATAAAGACTCTCACGACGTCGGCGAACTTTTGAACAAGAAAAAGGCGTATCTCAAGAGTTGGCTGCTCAGCTACATGTCCGACCTTTCCGTGAAGGATGTCGCTCGAAAGGCTGGCGTCAACCGAATGAAACGGGAAGTTCGCGACCAGTTCAACGTGATGTTGTTCCCTGACGGGGATGAAAAAATCCTCGAAGTTTTGTTCGACGAATACGTAATTCAATGAGTGCGGTTCCTTACAACTTTGCGAAGGTTCGGCTTGGGGGGGAATGGCAGCTACGCCTCAAAGCGTGGTTCCAGGCCGCCCTGGGCCTTGCGTCCAAGGCGTGGAACCGCGATGTTGCGTTGAGCCTCGAGGTTCAGTTTCGCGACATCGAAACAGGCCGCTCACGCGATTTGCTTCCCTTCCTTCCCGCCGATTCCTTTGGATTTCGAATTCAGATTGGCGAACGATTGTTCTCGATGGTGGTCGTTCCGCGTCCGTTCCTGTTGGGTTTCATCCAGGGAATGCTTGGAGACGCGGTGACGGAGACGCCGGCCGATCGAGAGTTGACGATGGTGGAGGAATCGCTTGCGGAGTATCTTTTCGCGAGCCTTTGGTTGCCCCCGTTTGCCGAAACCTTTCCCGCTGCCGCGATGCTCGATTGGCAATTGAAAGAGCGCGAGCCGCACCCCAACATGAGTCGGCTGTTTACGGGAGACGAGACCCTGGTCTCGTTTTATTGGCGCTTCGGTGGCACGTTGGGCGAACACCCGGCATGGTGGATCATGCCGAAGAAGGAACTGGAAGAAATGTTGGGCCCCATCGCCGCGTCCACGCCGGATTCACAAACGGCGGCGCTGGTCGCCAAACGCGTCGAGACCTCCGTCAAAAACCTGCCCATCGAGATCACGGTCCTACTCGGCGAGAACCAATTGTCCCTCTCGGACATCGCCGCGCTGAAACCAGGCGACGTTTTGATGCTGAACCAGTCGGTCCATGAACCGTTGGCGATTCGGATCGGCGATCGCTTGAAAATGCGAGGCTGGGCGTGCCGATCGGGTGCTTGGCAAACCGTTCAAGTGGACTCGTTTTTCGAGGAATAACCCATGGCCGTCACCGCCGACAAACCTGAAACGACGACCTCCACCGATCGCTCGGAACTCCCCGCGCATCCGGTGGAATTTCCCGAAGTCGCGGCGAACCCGCAAGCAACTGCGACCGCCTCGCTCAACACGCTGATGAACGTGGGCGTGACCGTGACGGCGGAGTTGGGGCGGATTTCCCTACCGATCGCCTCGGTGCTGAAACTCGGCCAAGGATCGATCGTCGAATTGAATCGAACGGTTTCCGAACCGATCGACCTGCTGGTGCAAGGCATCCCGTTCGCGAAAGGCGAGGTGGTCGTCGTGGAGGACCGATTCGCTTTTCGCATTCGCGAAATCATCGATCCCAAATTCGGCAAGAAGGTGGCGTGACCAACGAATGGCGCGCATGAAAAAAGCCCACGAATTCGTCCGTGGGCTTTTCGCGTTCGGGGTTTGGAGCGGTTTACTTATCTTGGGCCATGTGCCAAGCCAGCTCGAAGGTCCCACGCGGTCGATCAGTTCACCATTCTACCTTGCGAGCAGTTCAAAAACCGCGAGGGCTTCGTTCAGCTTCTTTTTCAGGTTGTCGGTGGCGGCTGGATCCACTTCCGCGGCTTTGGCCATCGCGGCCCGCAATTTTTCCGATTCGTCGAAGAGTTGGCCATACTCCGTTTCGATTCGGTTTCTCACTTGTTCGGTGGTATTTTTCTTGCGTTGTTCTTCGGTAACCGTTTCCTTTTGTCGATCGATCTTCACTCGCAGCACTTTCGCTTCCTCGGTGACTTTCTTGAGCTGCTCGACCGCTTTGAGTGCGTCGTCGAGGTCGAGCCCCTTCTGATTGTTGCTCTTTTTGACCGCTTCGTTCACGCGTAACTGAATGTTTGTGATTTCCGAAGTAGCCGCGGAAAGCGAATCGAGTGTGGCGGCGACCAAATCTTCCGAACCGCCTACCCCGCATCCGGCCAAGAGCATCATGCCAACGAACATCACCAGAAGAGACAAGCCGCGTTTCATCTCCCAACTCCTTGCCATTTCCCGCACGCCCCGCTCGATCAAGTTTCGGAAAACCGAGACCGACGGCGCGGATTTCATGTGCTTATTATCAGGTGGATTGAACCACCTGCCGTAACTGAAAAATGTAGCAAAAAGAGTCGAAATCGGCGAGGGGATGAAAATGCTGACGCCCATGAGCATCAAGTTAAGGTTCCGCGGATTAACCAATGCGTCAACGGAGAACTGAGAACGGAGAATGAAGAACGGAGATGGGCAGCCTATATTCCTCACATTCTTCATTTTTCATTCTCCGTTCTCGGTTGACTCATTATTGAAAACCAGCGAGATGGCTTAACTTGATGCCTGTGGGGATGAAAATGCTGACGCCCGCGCCATGAAGGCGCGGGCGTGCAGCGGCAGGGAGCAACCAGGGGGGAACTGGGGGACTCCAATCAAAAACATGCACTCATCAACGCCGAATCAACATGGCGCGACCATGCCGGAGCGAGCCTTCCCCAGCCGATATTCTTGGCTGGTCGTTGGTCTTGCATCGGCGTTCCATTCGTGTGCCGTATGAAGGCATCAAAGGGCGGGCGCGTTTCGCTACGGCGCAGTTGTCCTGCGAAAAACCATCGGTCTGTTATTTTGTCAACATTCCATACTGGAACCGCTCGGTTTCATTTCGCGAAGCAAGTTCAAGCTGGTGTTGTTCCATGGGAGTGAGGTAGGAAAACGGTGCGGCGTCAAGGGCTTCACGCAACCAGCGATTCGCCGGCTGCTGTTGTGCGAGCTGCCGCCATGCCGAGTACAAATACCAACAAGGCCGAGCCTCCCGAGGTCGATAGCCTCGTGCCTGCGTCAACTCCGCAACCGCCTTGAACAACAATCCCTCGGGCGACAAAAATTCTTCCGAAGCCGCCAAGTTACGAGATTGAATCGCCAAGTAGTACATGCCGATCCCGCGGTGCAGATGGACCACGTAGTCGTCTTCGATCTTCATTCCCACATCGAGCACTCGGCCATGACAATGCACCAATTGCTGAAGGTCGGGCGATGGATCGAGCTGGTGGGCCACGATGTTCCGTTCGAATTGCTTCATCGCCTCGGCGAGCTTTCCTTGTTTGAAGAGGAGTTCGGCATAATATTGCCGCGCTCCGGCGTGGTCAGGACGGGCGAGAAGAAATTGGCCCAGATGTTCACACGCATCCGCCTCGAGACCTTTAGCGAGAAAGGCGGCACCCAGGCTTAGATGGTTTTCGACGAACGTGGAATCGATGCGAAGACTTTCTTGATAAAGGCGTATGGCTTTCTCGGTATTTCCCTCTTTCATTCTCGCTTGCCCCTTTTGCCAAACATCTTGGGCGGTGGGGCGAGGGACCGAGGCAGCGGCGCTCATCGGCTTTTCCGGGCGAGGTTTTAGGTCAACCACGAAGGAATGACAGCCCACGGCAACCAGGACGCTTATGCACAACAGAAAACGCATGCGTATTCCGGAAGCTTTGGAAAGTTCAGAAGGTAACGATGGTAGCGAATCTACAAAGGTTATCGCCATTCCGGGGGAAAGGATTGAATGAAAGATTCGATCCGTATCGAAAAGACGGGCATCTTCGGAAAAATGGATGGAAATTTGCCGTCGCACTCGCCTGGTATGGGCGAACCGAGCGACGTCAGCCGTAGGTTGCCTCGCTTCGCTCTACGAGCGATTTACGGCTCCGTTGCATCGACTTCCGGGCATGAACGGCAGCGAGGTGTGCCTTCACCGCGTTCCTTGCTGGCGCTCAGGCTCGGATCAAATTCAAAGTTTTCGTTAGGCGCACTAATCGCCCAGTAAGCTCGTGCTCAGTTTGCTCAGCGCTTCGCTCTCGATTTGGCGGACTCGCTCACGTGTCAGGCCCAGGCTTTCGCCGATCTCTTTGAGGGTTTTGGGCTCTTCGTCGTCCAAGCCAAACCGCATGCGCAGCACCGTTGCTTCCCGTTTATCCATTTTGTCGAGAAGTTCGAGCACATGCTTCAGATCGTCCGCCTCGACCATTTCGAGATCGGGTGAACGCGAATTCGCGTCCATCACCATTTCATCGAGAGACCATCCCGCGTCGGCTTGTTCGGATTGAGGAGCGGCGTTGTAAACGCGAATGGCTTTTTTGATGATGGCGAGCTTTTTCTTCGGCAAGTTCATGAACTTGCCGACTTCTTCGTGGGTGGGCGGCCTGCCCAATTCGTCTTGCAGCCGAGCCGTCGCACGCCGCCATTTCGCCAAAAGTTCGACCATGTAGGCGGGGATGCGAATCGTCTTGGCGGTGTTGACCAGAGCGCGTTTGATCGATTGTTTGATCCAGTAGCTGGCGTAGGTACTGAACCGCGTGTTCATGCGTGGGTCGAATCCTTCGACCGCACGGAGAAGCCCGAGGTTGCCCTCTTCAATGAGATCTTGAAGCGCCAACCCTTTCCCGGTGTAGGCACGGGCGATGTTCACGACCAAGCGAAGGTTCGCGCGTACCATGCGATCGCGCGCCTCGCTGTCGCCATCTTCGATTCGGCGTGCGAGACTTTTTTCCTCGTCGGCGGAGAGGAGTGATGTTTCGTTGATTTCGCGGAGGTACGTTTCCAGGGGCGATTGAACGGAAGGACCTCGCGGCCGGCGTTGTTTAGACATAGAGGATTTCCAAGGCTGATAGGGGGGTCCCGTGATCCCAACGCGCTTCCATGTGCGTCACCCTTGCCGAGGGACGCTGGGGTTATCGTTCCCCTTCCGCCTTTCCTGGCTTGCTCCAAGGGACGATTCCCTTCGTCCATCGAGCCGACCAAGAATTGCGAAGAAAGCTGCTCCGTGCCTGCAAAAAAGGTATCGACGCCTTGAGGCATCACCTCAACGAAAGCTGAAGCACGGAATGGACGGGACGCTTTTCCTTCCCCGCTTCCTCGGGGTAAGTCGCATAGTCGTTCAACTTCTGAATTTCGATGCAACCGTCAGAACCGCTACAAGCGATTAGGTCGTTTGCCTTCGACAAGGCCCGCGCTCCGAAACGGGCAAATTAGTCTGGACAATCGCGTCCAATTTCCGCTTCCGTTTTCCGGACCTGTCAGCATCGCGGGAACGTTTTTCTCTTCCGCGACCTAACGCGGCATGGTCGAAAAGAACCAAGTTCCAAGGAGCCAAGATCCGAACAAAATCCAATTCAAAGGAAAACAAATGACAATCGTTCGAGTGGTTTGGATTTTTTTGGGTTGTTGGCATTTGTTTGAGACGTGGCTTCTTGATCATGGTGCTTCAGCCTTCTCCGCAAGCAATGCGGAAGTCGAGCTGAATGACACTAGGGTTCTCCCAGGACATTTTCTCTAGGGCCACATTTTTCCACAACGATCAAAATTCCTTGCGCGCAAACGCAGTGCGTACCGACGCACTCGTGATCGAAGATTCCACACCGTTCTTCAAGGAGCATTTGGCACGCCCTATGCATCACATGGGATGCACGAAGTGATGTGGGATGGAGTGCGTAGCGTTCCTTCCGCAAAACCTGGCTCAGCTTTTTTGTTGAGATGGTTTCAGTCCAAGGCCTGCGGAGCTTCCAGAACTTTCGAAAGACCGGATATTTCCGCGAATGCACTCTCGATGGGAGTTGCTCGCGGGTTCTTCGAACGTGCTCCCTTGGTGAATCGCGTCACGTGGGAAACAAACCCTTTTTCGAATCGACTCCGAGTGCACTGCCCATGAACACGCTGGCAAACGCATCGATTCCCATGAATAAACCCAATCCCGCGGAAGGAGGGTTCCATTCGACGGCAGATACCGAACCCGTGCAACCGCGCGAACATAATATGATCGTGCGAATCGGTCTTTTCGCGATCACGGTGGTAATCGTCGGTGGTGCGATCTCGCTATTGGGAAGGGTGTTAGCGCCGTTGGCGTTCGCGGTGTTTCTGTTTTTCGCGATCGAGCTTCCAGCGGCATGGGCGACGAAATTTCGCGTCCCGAAATCGGTTTCCTATTGGCTTTTTTGGACGTTGGCCATTTTTGTCTTTTTCTTGGGTGCCTTTGTCACGACCAATAACTTGGTCGAATTCATCAAGCCCGAGCAACAGGAGATTTATGCCGACAAGGTTGCGGACATCTTGAACCAGGTTTATCCAGGAACTGGAGATTTCGCCCGAAGTTGGTCGGACACCGTGTATGCTCGGCTTTCGGAACATGCGACGGGCCAACTGTATGGCGTCACGGAGTTTGGGTTGATGATGTTTTTCTATTTGGCGTTTTTGATCCTCAACGCGGATCGCGTGATCCAACGGATCGAACGAGCCTATCCCAATCAGTCCGAACGCATTTTGTCCGTGGGGTCAAAAATCAGTTGGGACATTCGCCAATACATCAGCGTGAAGACGGGCGTTGGTCTGGGCATGGGAGCCACGATGGCGGCAATCCTTGGATTTTATGGCGTCCGTTATTGGCCTCTTTGGGCGTTTCTCTTTTTTTCCCTCAACTACATCACGTACCTGGGCAGCATCGTCGCGTGCGTCCCGCCCATGGTCATCGCCTTTCTCGATTTCGACACATTCACTGCGGGAACGATCGCCGTGCTCGTCGTGGCAGCCAGGCTCGTTTGGATTGACTACGTGGAAGTTACCTTTTCGGGCCGTCAATTGAATATCGATCCCGTCCTTGTCTTGCTCGCCCTGGCATATGGGGGATGGTCTTGGGGCGGCGCGGGTTTGGTTCTAGCCGTCCCCATGCTTACCGCGCTCAAGGTCATTCTTGGCAGCATCGAGAATACGCGCCACTTGGCGATTCTCATGAGCGAAAAATGACGGAAGACGGTGAAACGGGAAACGCCACGCTCGCCTCTGACGCGCGGGCTTCCCGTTTCACCGTCGTTCGGCGAATCGCGAAGGCGGAAAATCCAGTTTCAATGCTGTTCGCCAAATACTCGTTTCAACTGCGTCGCCGCCTCTTCGACGGCTTTTTTACCCTCGTCCACCACCGCACCCATGCCAAAGAACTCGTGCGCGACACCGTCATAATTTTTGTAGTGGACCGCGACCCCAGCTTGCTTCAACGAATCCGCATAAGCCTTTCCTTCGCTACGAAGCGGATCGATTTCGGCGGTGAGAATCGTGGCGGAGGGCAATTTGGCGGGAATCTTGGCGCGTAACGGGGAGGCGAACAGATTCGAACCATCGGCAGACGCTTTGAGGTAATGTCCCCAAAACCATTTCATCATCGCTCGGTTGAGCGGTTTGGACGAGGCATGTTCCGAATACGAGGGGGTCTCGAATTCGTAGTTCATTACCGGATAAACGAGAAGTTGATGGACGGGCAAAACCGTCCCCTTATCAAATGCTCGCAACACGGTCACAGCCGCCAAATTCCCACCGGCGCTTTCACCCGCGACCGCGATTTTTCCGGGATCGCCACCCAATCTCTTGGCTGCTTGCGTCACCCATTGATAGGCGGCGAAGGCATCATTCGCCGCCGCCGGAAAAGGATGTTCCGGCGCATGCCGATAATCGCAGGATACGATGATGCTGTTGGTGGCATTGCACAAAGCTCGGCATGAAGCATCGTACGTGTCGAGATCGCCCAGAACCCATCCGCCACCATGCCAATACACGATGATGGGCGAGGGACCTTTTTCTTTGGGCTGATAGATTCGTGCCGGGATCATTCCTTCCGGCCCTGGGATGTGTATATCTTTCGTCGCACCCACGGGTTCGGGGTCCGTGCTCTTTCCTTGTTTTTTCAGAAGCGATTTGATCGCGTCGCCGAGCGTGGGCTGTTTTCGCGCCTCCTCGGGCGTCAGCGTCTCGATCGGTTTTGGTTGGAGATTCGCGAATTCGTCGAGAACCGCCTTCATTTGCGGGTTCGGTTTACTTCGCGTATTCGATTCTTGCGCGAACCATTCACGTGGTCCAAATACGAAGAATGCCGTCGCCGCCAACAAGGTGGCGAGAAGACCTGATTTCATGCTGCACCTACAAGCAAGAGATTGGAAACAACGCTCAGCCACTAACTTGATTCGCGTTCGCCCGTGCCATGGCTTTGGGCAACGACATCGGTGGTTTCGCTGGGCCGGAACAGGGCACCCTCTGGATGGCGTGGCGGTTCATTGGACTGTTGCTTACTGGCGAGCCGAGCCGCCATCTGGTCCGCCAAGCTGGGAATCCATTTCGCGAGGAAGGTATTGATGGTTGCCATGGTGCCGACTTTTTGGTTTCGCGTCGGTGTGACCGCGGCACTGAGGATCGCGTCGGCGACTTGTTGCGGCTCGATCATCGGCGAGGGAAGTTTCGGCTCCGAGGTCATGTAGTTCTTTCCGTGCTGCGGAAAGGGTGTGTCGACGGCGGTGGGCTGGATCAACGTGATCGATACCGGGGATTGGTCGACGTCTTCGATCTCGACGCGGAGGCAATCGGTGAAGCCTTTGACGGCATGTTTCGACGCGGTGTACATCCCCAAAATGGGAATGGCGGCTTCGGAGACTTCACTGCCGACGTTGATGAGGGCGCCGCCATTTTGCTTGAGGTATGGCAAAACGGCGAGCGAGCCATTCACCACGCCCCAAAAATTCGTGTCGAAAAGCCGCCGGTTGTCTTCTTCGGAGACCTCGTCGAGCCGACCATATATCGTGATACCCGCGTTGTTCACCCAGGTATCGATTCGGCCAAATTGTTTTAACGTGGCTTCCACCACCTGATCGACCTGTTCCCGGTCGGCGACATCGCATACGACGGCGAGCGCCTCACCCTTCGCGTCGCGAATCTGTCGCACGATGGTGTTCAAGGCATTTTCGCTACGTGCCGCGAGCACGACCTTGGCACCTTGGCGTGCCGCGGTAATGGCTGTCGTGAAGCCGATGCCGCTTGAAGCACCGGTAATCACGATCACTTGTTGGTCCAGAGGTTTTAACTGAGCTTTCATGACACCAATCCTTGGAGAAATTGGGAAAAAGGAATCTCGACGTCGATTGAAAAGTTCGCGTAGCCATTCGCACTTGGGGTTAGGATCTGTTCCCGCTACGCGCTTCGTTTGCCGCGCGTCACGGATTCAGTTCCACGTAGTTCGAATTTCTTACGGCTTCACGACGACTTTGATACAGCCGTCTTCTTTGTCCCGGAAGGTCGAATAGGCCTTGGGTGCGTCTTCGAGTTTCACGCGATGGGTGATGACGAAGGAAGGATCGATCTCGCCGGCTTCGATCTTTCGCAGGAGCGGTTTCATGTACCGTTGCATATGCGTTTGTCCGGTTTTCATGGTCAATCCTTTGTTCATGAACGCACCGAACGGGATTTTGTCCGGAAAACCCACGTACGCGCCAGGCACGGAAATCGTCCCACCCTTGCGGCAGCACATGATGGTTTCACGCAAGACATGAGCGCGATCGGTGGTCATCATCACCGTGGATTTGACTTTGTCCAAGACGGCGTCGACCGATCCCGTCGCGTGAGCCTCGCACCCGACCGAGTCGATGCAACGGTCTGGCCCCCGCCCCTTGGTCATTTCTTGCAGGCGTTGATAAACGTCGGTTTCCGCGAAATTGATGGTTTCCGCACGACCGCGTGTCTCGGCCATCCTTAATCGCTCCGGCACGCGATCGATGGCGATGACTCGGCCCGCTTTCAACATCCATGCCGATTGGATCGCCATTTGTCCCACGGGGCCGCACCCCCAGATCGCGACGGTATCGCCAGGTTCGATGTCGCAGTTCTCGGCAGCCATATAGCCGGTGGGGAAGATGTCGGAGAGAAACAAGACTTGATCGTCGGAAAGGCCTGATTCGATTTTGAGAGGTCCGACATCCGCGAAGGGAACGCGCAGGTATTCGGCTTGCCCACCCGGAAAACCGCCGAGCAAATGCGAGTAGCCAAAAAGCCCCGACGGGGAATGCCCCATGGCCTTACGAGCCATTTCAGCATTCGGATTCGAGTTGTCGCATGACGAAAACAAGGTTTTTTGACAGAAGAAGCAACTGCCGCACGCGATGGTGAACGGCACGACGACACGGTCGCCTGGCTTGAGGTTGTGTACCGCGGAGCCAACTTCGACGACTTCGCCCATCGGTTCATGGCCCAGGATGTCGCCTTTTTCCATCGCGGGCATGAAACCGTCAAAAAGGTGGAGGTCGGATCCACAAATCCCGGTGGACGTGATGCGGATGATGGCGTCGCGTGGTTCCTGGATTTTCGGATCATCGACGGTTTGCACTCGAACATCGCCGGTTCCAAACCAGCATAAAGCCTTCATTTCCTACTCCTTGTGTGCGCGATTTCGAGAAACCGCATGCCTGGATCAAACGCCACGCGCCGCGCAGCGACCTGCGAAGCCCATTCATGGATGAGGGAGAGTATGCCGAGGATCGCCTTGGGAAGCGGTGACTCCCTTTAGGCGGTATTTGACTTCGGTGGAAACTCGATCGGAACGTTCCCAAACGATGATCCGCGTAGGTCAAAAGCTCAGCGAACGCGTTCAAGCATGAATTTGAAAGGCAAATGAGGTGCCGCTTCGATTGGAAACGAAAAGAAGCCTTGAAAGGCATTCAAGGCTTCATGGGCGGGACGATGGAACAAACTCGGACCGATGGGGTCGAATGGAATCATTCCTTGACCAGGGCGATTGCGTTGACGATGGCTCCTTGCTGGACGTTGATTCCCAGGATCTTACTGCCGTCGTTCCCAATCGTTTTCGTTTTCGAAGCCGCTTCTCCAAAGAGATCGCTGGTATAGGCATCTTTCGGATCCAGGGATCCGTCGGCCTTCAATTTTTGGAAATGCAGTTTCATGCCGCCGGCGAAACGTTCATGGTAAACTTCGGCCCCGCTGACCGCGTATCCCTCCTTGGCGATGACGCGTTTCGTCAAAATCGTTGGGGGTTGCTCGCGGCTGAAAACGGCCGTGAGACCGGCGAAACATTTTTCCTTCTCCCATTCGCCCATGCGGAAATCAAGCCCCAAAAGATGGCCCTTGGGTTCCACGTACCGTAATTTCACGCCGCCCTGCGTGTCGCCGACGAACTCCGTATCTTTGCCCACTTTGGGATGCACATTTGCGGCCGTGTGGTTCGGCGGAGGTGCGGTGAGGCGTGCGATTTCTTCCGCCGTCCAATTCCTCGCCTTAGTCGTGATGGGCATCGTCCCCATGGTCACCGAATTCGAAACCTTGAACGTGGGCATGTTCACACCGTATCGGCTATCGGTGCGAACCAGATAAAGTTCCGCGTTTTGAGGGAACTGTGCGAACGGCCCAAACGAAGACACTTCGATCGTGCCGCGGTCTTGGCGACCAAACGCGAGGAGCATCACTTGGGATCGGCGCCCATCGCCGCCGTGGACGATCAAGGTGCCTGCGGAACTTTTTCCTCTGCGGAGAACTTCGTAATCCACCATGAGTGCATTGCCCGGAGGCCCAAAGCCCATGGGCCGCCCGACCCGTGGGTTGCTCAAGCGATAGATCGAATCCTCGGCACGGGGGCGGAGCGCGGTGTTGGGTAAGCCAGGATCGGCAGGAGCGATCTCCTCGTTGCCAAAATCCGCGTACAGGCCGGCCGGAGCGGGGGGTTGAGGGACCTTGTTGACGATCGCAGGCGGTTGGGCGACGGGTGGTGGTCCGCCTTGTGGCGGTGGCACGGGTACTTGGCCGTGGTCTGCTTGATTTGGAGCCGGTGCGATCGGAGCGATTCCTGGAGGGGGTGCCGGTGGGATCGCCGGCATTTTCGCGACCTGCGCCTGGCCCGTCATCAAGGCGAAGGTGACAGCGACGACCATCATGATCCCCATCAAGAACACGCCGACCCCCACGAGGATCCAGACCAATGTTCCCGACGAACCCGCTTTGGCCTTCTTCCTCGCTCGTGGGCGCGGGCGGTCTTCGTCCTCGTCGTCGCGACTGGCGTCGCGCCGGCGGCGCGGCCGATCGTCTTCGTCCTCGTCAACGGGTCGTCGTTTTGGTGGGAGCGATTCTTCCTTCACCGGTTTTTTCGCGGGCGACGCCGACGGTGCCCCGCTTCGCACCGAAATGTCTTTGGGTACCCGCGGTGCTTCGTTCGCCACCTGGGCCACCGTGAAAACCTCGCCACATCCTTTGCAGCGGACCTTTTTTCCAAGCAAATCGTCGGCCAGCGTGTAGGCTCGGCCACATTCCGAGCATTTGGATTCCAAGGGCATGTGACACCTATCAAAGAAAAATCTAAGAGGACGCACGAAAAGACATTATCGATTCAAACAGAAGAGAATGCAACTATTTACGGGAGCATTCTTATTTCGTTGGTGTGGCGGCTTTTTTTGATTTCCGGTCCGCATTCTGATAATTCGATTTTTTGCGTGAAATTTTCTCATCGTTTCTTCATGAGAACGAAAGAGGTCCTTCATCATTCACCTCTAAACTTCCCGTGCCTTCGGTTTGATTTCAGGCCGTTGCTTCGAATCGTGCGACGCGTTCTACCTAGGAGTCCGGATAATGATGCAAAAAGCCCGCTTTCGATTCGCATTTACGTTGATCGAATTGCTGGTGGTGATCGCCATCATCGCGATCTTGATTGCCTTGCTGGTTCCTGCCGTGCAGAAAGTGCGTGAGGCGGCGGCTCGCCTGCAATGCACCAACAACGTCAAGCAAATTGCTTTGGCGTTTCACAATCATCATGACGCGCTCAAATATTTTCCTCACGCGGGTAGTGATGGGCCCAACCAAAACTGCTGCAATGCCACCATCCGCCTTGGCTGGACATGGATGTACCATATCCTTCCCTATATCGAACAGGGCAACGTCTACAAAAACCCCACCGATTCGGCCGTGGCGCAAACGGCGATTCCGATTTATTATTGCCCGTCGCGCCGCCAACCCACCCTGTATTCCAATGGTGGTCGCTGCGATTACGGTGGCAACGGCGGTCTGAACATGGCGGGTGAAGGGAAAGACGGCGTGCTCGTTCGCCAATGGTTGAGCCCCAGCTCTTCCAAGCCGATCACGGCTCCCATCGAACAGCGTCGCCGCATGGGCGATATTACCGATGGCACCTCCAACACGATCATGGTCGGCGAAAAACAAGTTCACCCCACCGTGCTCGGTTCCGCAGGCGGCGATAACGAACCTTGGAACAACTCCGGCTGGGATCAGGATCACGTTCGCTTCGGTGAAGCTGTGCCCGAACCGGACGACAAACATCCGGACAGCACCAAGTCGACCTTCTGGTCCGTCCGCTTCGGCGGTCCCCACCCCGGCGGTTTCACGGCCGGCATGTCTGATGGTTCCGTTCGCTTCATCCAGTACAACCTCTCCGCAGACAACTGGCGACGTATCTGCCAAATCCGCGACGGCGAAGTCATCAACGCCGATTTCTAACTCCCCATCGGCTTTGACCCGATCGAAACTGCTAGGTCTTTCCTTCTCCTTGTGTCAAAAAGACGTGTTTAAACCTTGTAGGTATTTCGAATGTCTTCCCGAACACATTTTCGTGGTGGTTTCACGCTGATCGAGCTGTTGGTGGTGATCGCGATCATCGCGATCTTGATCGCCCTTTTGGTGCCTGCCGTGCAGAAAGTCCGTGAAGCCGCCGCACGTGCGCAGTGTCTGAACAATCTGAAACAGATCGGCTTGGGTTTGAATGGTTATGAAAGCCAGAATAAATATTTCCCACCCGGCGCGTTGCGGACGCCTACGAGCGGAACCGTTTCGGCGTTCTACCAAAAATTCGGCGCCAAGTCGTTGAATCTGCGTCACAGCTGGGCGGTGTTCATCCTACCTCACATTGAGCAAGGAAACGTCGCCAAGCTCTATAACATGGATGCCGATTGCGCCTCGACGACGAATCAAGCGGCACGCGAAACGCCGATCCCGATTTTCCTTTGCCCGACGGCGCCGGGCGACAGTCCCCGTTACAACGTGCAAGGGACCATTAAATACGCCGCTACGGATTATGCTCCCAACAACTCCTATGATTCCGCCCTGGAAGGTCTTGGTTACGTCGATGTGACGGTAAGCCGAGCGGGCATACTCGCCGTGAACAAGGCGTTGAGCATTCCCGAAATTCGCGACGGCACGTCGAACACCTTTTTGCTTTGTGAAGACGCCGGTCGCGGCGACCGCTGGCAAGCGGGAGTGATGACGAGCGCCGGCACTCAAAACGACGGCGGGTGGGCGGATCACAATAACGAATACATCGTGCACGGCTACAATGCCGCGGGAACCGTCGCCAACGGTCCCTGCCACACCAATTGCACCAACAACAACGAAGTCTACAGCTTCCACCAGGGTGGCGCGCAGCACGTCTTCGCCGACGGCTCGGTGCGTTTCATCTCGTCGAGCATGGATATTCGACTTTTCGTGCGGTTCATCACTTACATGGGTGGCGATGTCGCGCCCGGCGACTATTAAGCGCGAGGCAAAAGTTAACCTACGGGAAAGCCCGCTTGTCGTTTCGCGCTCTCAGCGCGGGCTTCGCCCACAACCCAACTTTCCCGAATGAGGTTTTTCAAAGACGGTGGATTGAACGCTGTAAGCGTTCCATGGCCTAGCCCAGGGTCGCTC
>WBZS01000829.1_pt1 | contig 30731 bp, 26 predicted proteins | sample 5204201 | NCBI WGS metagenome assembly WBZS01 (sample SAMN12344357, study PRJNA552823) | activated sludge metagenome | biome: Activated sludge suspended growth; feature: Nitrification reactor; material: Wastewater; isolation source: activated sludge from nitrification reactor of wastewater... | reverse complement strand
GCCTCGCGGATCATCGCCTCGTCCTGGCCCAGTTCGCGGCCGAGCGCGATCATCAGCGCGCACACCGCCACTGAATGCATGTAGGTGTAGTCATCCTTGGTCTTCAGGCGCGCAAGGCTGATCAGCGCACCAGGGTTGCGCAGTACGGAACTGGCAATCTCCTCGACCAGCGGCGCGGCCGCTTCGGCATCGACTGCCCGACCCATGCGCGCTTGCTGAAACATCGAGGTCACGGCGGCACGGGAAGTGGCGCAGATTTTCGCGGCTCGCGCCAGTTCGACCGCGGTTTCGGTCTTCGCCGCGGGCGCTTCGTTGGCGGCCGGCGGCTGCGGTTCGGGCGGGGCATCCGGCGTGGAAACGGGCGGCGCGGCCGGCGCGGACAACTTCGGCGGCGCGACGTCGCGCCCCTTCGAGGTATCGATCCAGACTTCGCGAACACCGGATTCGACCACCCGGCGGACATCCTTCGGGTCGCTGATCTTGAACGCGGTGCGCCAGAACGGATGGTCCATCCATGAGCCGCACAGTTCGTGGAGAAACATGCCGGTGCGCAGTTCGGTTGCCGGGATACGTTTGAGCATCGGTTTGCCAGGGTGGGGAGACTGTCGGTACGGGGAAATATCGGCATCGGACGACGTTTCTTGACCCGGCTGCGAGCCGCGTGCAATGGCGTTCTGCAGGCAGGCATGCCGGAAACCCGCATGCAGCGCGCCTTCCAGCGGTGGCAGGCCGGAAAGCCTTGTCCTGCCTTGCTCGCAGGGCAGCACGGTTTTGCCGGTGCGCCTCCGCTATAATCCGCGCCCGAGCATCGACTCCACGCCGCAATGAACGTCCTGTTCGAGGAAGACGGCGCCTTCAAGGCCGCCGCCATCCTCACCGATAACGACAGCTCCCTGCAGGTCGAAACGCCCTCCGGGCGCCGCGCCAAGATCAAGGCGGCGAACGTGCTGCTGCGCTTTCGCGAGCCCGGCTGCGCCGGCCTGCTCGATGCGGCCGAGGCACAGTCAGAATCCATCGAGACCGAATTCCTGTACGAGGTCAGCGGCGACGCCGAGTTCGGTTTCGCCGACCTGGCCAGCGAATACTTTGGCCACCCGCCCGACGCGGTCGAATCGACCGCTATCCTGCTGCGCCTGCATTCGGCGCCGATCTGGTTCCACCGCAAGGGCAAGGGGCGCTTTCGCAAGGCGCCGCCGGAGATTCTGCAGGCAGCGCTGGCGGGCCTGGAGAAGAAGAAGCTGCAGGCGGCCGCCGTCGAGCGCATGAGCGGGGAACTGCTGGCCGGCATGCTGCCGCCCGAGTTCCCGCCGCTGCTCGAGCACCTGCTCTACAAGCCCGACCGCAACCGGCTGGAAACCAAAGCGCTGGAAGCGGCCTGCGGCGCGAGCGGTCTGTCGGCGCCCAAGCTGCTTGCCCGTGCCGGCGGGCTGGGTTCGTCGCACGATTACCACCTCGGCCGCTTCCTGTTCGAGCAGTTTCCCGAGGGCACCGATTTTCCGCCGCACGACGAGGCGAACGACCCGGCGGACCTGCCGCTGGCCGCGGTGCGCGCATTTTCGGTAGACGATGCGCACACCACCGAGATCGACGATGCGCTGTCGGTGACGCCGCGCGAGGGCGGCGGCTGGCGCCTGGGCATCCACATCGCGGCGCCGGGGCTGGGTTTCGCGCCCGGCTCGTCGCTCGACGCGATCGCCCGCCGCCGGCTGTCGACGGTGTACATGCCGGGGCGCAAGATCACCATGTTGCCCGACGCGCTGGTCGAGCGTTTCACGCTGGCCGCCGGCGCCAGCCGGCCGGCGCTCTCGCTCTACCTCGACATATCGGGCGACCTGCGCATCACCGGCAGCGAAACGCGCATCGAGCGGGTGCCGATCGTCGCCAACCTGCGCCATCACGACATCGAGCCGCTGTTCAACGACGACACCCTGGCCAGCGGCAGCGTGCCGCCGTTCGATTTCCGCGACGAGTTGATGCTGCTGTGGCAGTTCGCCACCGTCTGCGAGGCCGGCCGCGGCAAGGCCTCCGCCAACCAGTTGGGCAAGGATTACAACTTCCGCGTCGACTGGAACGCGGCCGGCGCCGACGGCCCGGGACGTATCGAGATCGAGGAACGCAAGCGCGGCAGCCCGCTCGACAAGCTGGTGGCCGAGACGATGATCATCGCCAACAGCACCTGGGGCCGCCTGCTCGATAAGGCGAAAATCCCCGGCCTGTATCGCGCGCAGAGCGGCGGCAAGGTGCGCATGACCACCGTCGCCGCGCCGCACGAGGGACTCGGCGTCGATTGCTATGCCTGGTCGTCGAGCCCGTTACGCCGCTATGTCGACCTGGTCAATCAGTGGCAGTTGATCGCCCTGCTGCGCGGCGAGCCGCCACCGTTCGCCCCCAAGTCCGAAGCGCTGCTCGCGGCGATGCGCGACTTCGAGCTGACCTACGCCACTTACGCCGAATTCCAGCGCGGCATGGAACGCTACTGGTGCCTGCGCTTGCTGCGTCAGGAGCAGGCCGCCCATGTCGAGGCGCGTGTGCTGCGCGAGTCTCTGGTGCGCGTGGCGCACCTGCCGCTGGTGCTGCGCGTACCCTCGCTGCCGGCGCTGGACCCCGGCACCGCCGTGCGGCTGGAAATCGAGGCGATCGATCTGATGGACGCCGAACTGCGCGCCCGATACCTCGAACTGGCCCCGGAAGCCCGCGCTGATGTCATGGAGCCGGAGGCCGCGGCAGAGTAGAATCCCCGGCCATGTCGAAGCCAGCCCGGGCCGCCAAATCCGTTGCCTCGCCCGCCAATCCGGCGTCGCGATCCACTGAAAAGCCTGCCAGGGGTTCGGGCCAACCGGACCCGACCCGGCGCGCGGCGCGGGCGGCGCGCACAAAGGTCGCCTCGAACATTCCGCGGCCGGTGCTGCGCGGCCTCATGGCCAGCCCGGACAACCGCATGCAGTTGGCGATCGGGATATCGGTTTTTGTGCACCTGATCGCGCTGACGCTGCACTTCAAGTTCCCCGATGCGTCGCTGTTCCGCCACCAGGAGAGTCAGCTCGAGGTGGTGCTGGTCAATTCCAAGAGCGCGACCCGCCCGGACAAGCCGCATGCACGGGCGCAGAACAACCTCGACGGCGGCGGCAACACCGACGAGGACCGGCGCGCGAAGACGCCGCTGCCGGCTTCCCTGCAAAAGCGCGAGGGCGATGCGCTGGTCGAAACGCAGCGCCGGGTCGAGCAACTGGAGGCGATGCAGCAGCGGCTGATGACCCAGATGAAGGCCAAGGCCGCGGTGCTCGCCGAGCAGAACCCGACCACCGAGCCGCACGATACGCCGCCGCCGGTTTCCGGTCGCGATCTGGCCGATCGCGCGCTCGCGGTGGCCAAGCTGGAAGCGCAGATCGAGAAGGATATCGAGGAGTATCAGAAACGCCCGCGCAAGAAATTCATCGGCGCGCGGACCTCGGAGTACGCGCCTGCGCAGTACATCGAGGCCTGGCGGCAGAAGGTCGAGCGCATCGGCACGCTGAACTATCCCGAGGCGGCGCGCGGCAAGCATTACGGCAGCCTGCTGCTGTACATCGAAATCAAGGCCGACGGCGACATTGCCAAGGTGGACATCCAGCGCTCGTCGGGCAACAAGATTCTCGACGACGCCGCGCTGCGCATCGTGCGCCTGTCGAGCCCGTTTGCCGCATTCCCGCCGGAGATGCGGGAGAAGATCGACATTCTGGCGTTCGCCCGCACCTGGACCTTCACCAACAGCGACTCGCTGGCGACCTCGGCGGCGAGGGATTGAGCGGCTCGCCGGCATGACCGACCGCTACGCCGTAATCGGCAATCCGATCGCCCACAGCAAGTCGCCGCGCATCCATGCGGCGTTCGCCCGCCAGAGCGCGCAGGACCTGGACTACCAGGCCATCCTCGCCCCGCTCGACGGGTTCGCCGCAGCGGTCGCCGAATTCATCGCCAGCGGCGGGCGCGGCATGAATGTGACCGTGCCGTTCAAGCTCGAGGCCTTTGCGCTCGCGGATCATCACACCGCCCGCGCCGCGGCGGCGGGGGCGGTCAATACGCTCAAATTCGAGCAGGGCGGGATTCTCGGCGACAACACCGACGGTGCCGGTCTGGTCGCCGATCTGCTGCACAACATCGGCTGCCCGCTGGCCGGCAAACGCCTGCTGCTGCTGGGCGCCGGCGGCGCGGCGCGCGGCGTGATCCTGCCGCTGCTCGACCAGGCGCCGGTTTCGCTGACCATCGCCAACCGCACCGCCTCGCGTGCCGCGCAATTGCGCGAGGCCTTCGCCGAACACGGGAATCTTGCGGCGCGGGCATTCGCCGACCTGGCCGGCCACCAATTCGATGTGGTGATCAACGCCACCAGCGCCAGCCTGGCCGGCGCGGCGCCGGCGATTCCGCCCGGGCTCTACGCGCCGGGTTCGACCGCCTACGACATGATGTACGGCCGGGGTCTGACGGCCTTTCTGGCAGCCGCGCAGGCGCAGGGGGCGGGCCGCCTGGCGGACGGGCTGGGCATGCTGGTCGAACAGGCCGCCGAATCCTTTCAGTTGTGGCGCGGCGTGCGGACCGATACCCGGCCGGTGCTGGCCGAACTTGCCGCCGATCTGCAGCGCGCATGACACGGGTCGGCCGGTGGATCAGGCGCGGGCTGCTGCTGGCGCTGCTGGGCTTTGTCGCGCTGCAAAGCTGGTACTTCCTGCACATCGTCTATTGGCGCTACGCCAACCCGCAGCTCACCAGCTTCATGGAGATCCGTCTGGCGGAGATGCGCGAGGCCGATCCGCGCGCCGCGATCCAGCATGCCTGGACGCCCTACGAGAAGATTTCGACCCATGTCAAGCGCGCGGTGATCGCCGCCGAGGACGACAAGTTCATCGACCACGAGGGCTTCGACTGGGAGGGCATGCAAAAGGCGATCGAGAAGAACCAGCGCAAGGGCAAGGTGGTGGCCGGCGGCTCGACCATTTCGCAGCAGCTGGCGAAGAACCTGTTCCTGTCGCCCTCCAAGACGCCGTGGCGCAAGCTGCAGGAGGCTGCCATCACACTGATGCTCGAATCGATGCTGGACAAGCAGCGCATCCTCGAGATTTACCTGAACGTGGTCGAGTGGGGCAACGGCATTTTCGGCATCGAGGCCGCAGCCCAGCGCTACTACAAGACGTCGGCGGCCCAGCTCGGCCCGGCGCAGGCCGCGCGCCTGGCGGTGATGCTGCCCAATCCGCGCAAGTACGAAACCCAGTTCAGCGCCCGGCTGCAGGCCCACGCCAACCGTATCCAGAGCCGCATGAGTGCTGCCGAACTGCCCTGACAGAGGCGGAAACCGCAGTCAGTGCCCGCGCAAAGCGCGCTAGTCGTTGGGTTCTAGTCCATGGGTACGATTGATTCTGGCCGCGCGCCCGCTTAGCATGGCATGCCGAGTCGCCAGAATCACAACAATCGCCGGGCCGATACGCCGCCCGGCGCAGTCAGCAGAGAGAACCGCAGCGCCATGAATGCCGGGTTGCTCCGCTTTGGCGGAGCCGTATTGCTCATTCTGTACACCGCGCTGAGTGCGGCGCAAACCGGCACGATCACGCTGGCCGAAGGCGCGCTGCGCCTGCTGCGCGGACCGTCGGTGCTGCTCGCCGCGGAAGGCGTGCAGATCCAGCCGGGCGACATCCTCGAAACCGACGATCGCGGCATCAGCGTGGTCGAGTTCGCCGATGGCCTGCTGCTCGGAATCGGCCCGCGCACCCGGCTCTACCTGGCGAACGGCAATCCGCGATCGCGCCGTGAGGAACCCGGCCAGGCGATCATCCTGCTCGCCGGCTGGTGCAAGCTGCAAGCGGGCAAGCAGGCGCCGGCCGACGGCTATCGCGTGCTGACCGAGGCGCTCGGCGTCTCGACCGGCGATGCCAAGCTGCTCGCCCACACCGCCGATCGACGCGCAAGCGTGTTTCTGGAGTCCGGCGCCGGGCGCCTGCTCGAACCCGACGAAAGCGGAAAGACCGTCAAGGGCGCCGCACTTGCCGCAGGACAGTTCGCCAGCCGGGTGGCGGCGCAGCGCATGTCGCTGCAGCCGAGGCCGGACGCCGCATTCCTGGCGGGCATGCCCAAGGGCTTTCGCGATGCCTTGCCGGCACGGCCCGATCGGCTGAAAGCCAATCCGAAGGCGCCCAAGTTCGATCACGACGTGCGCTACGACGAGGTCAAGGACTGGCTGCAGATACCGCAGTCCTGGCGCGGCGAGTTGGTGCGTCGGTTCACGGTGCGCCTGCGCGATGCGGATTTCCGCAAGGCGCTGGTCGCCAACCTTGCCCGTCATCCGGAATGGCAGCCGATCCTTTACCCGCCGCGGCGGCACGAGGCCGGACATGCTTTGCCGCGAAACCGGGACAGCCAGCAAAGGGAGCAAGTGCAATGAAGCTGATCGTCAAGTTCAACCTGGTTTTGCTGCTGGTCTTCCTGCTCGGCATGCTGGCGACCGGCTACGTTTCGCACGAGCTGCTGCAGACCAACGCCCGGGCGGAAATCCGCGAGAACGCGCGCATCCTGATGGATTCCGCGCTGGCGGTGCGCAAGTACACCAGCGAACAGATCAAGCCGCTGCTGGAAACGCAGATGAAGTACGAATTCCTGCCGCAGTCGGTGCCGAGCTACTCGGCCACCGAATACTTCGCCGAGGTTCATCGAAAGTATCCCGAGTATTCGTACAAGGAGGCCGCGCTCAACCCGACCAACCCGCGCGACCGCGCAGCCGACTGGGAGGCGGACATCGTCAATGCCTTCCGCTCCGGCCAGGCCAAGACCGAGGTTTTCGGCGAGCGCGACACGCCCAACGGCCGCACCCTCTATCTGGCACGTCCGCTGACCATCAAGGATCCCGCCTGCCTGCTTTGCCACAGCACGGTCGAGGCCGCGCCGAAAACCATGCTGGACAAATACGGCCCGGCCAACGGCTTCGGCTGGAACTTCAACGAAACCATCGGCTCGCAGATCGTTTCGGTGCCGATGGAAGTGCCGGTCGAGCGCGCCAACAATGCGTTCCGCGTGTTCATGCTGCTGTTCGGAACGGTGTTCGCCTTTCTCTTCGTCTCGATGAACCTGCTGCTCTGGCTGCTGGTGGTGCGCCCGGTCAACCGGCTTGCGCGGATCGCCGACCAGGTGAGTCTGGGCGAGATGGATGCGCCGGAATTCGTGGTCAAGGGGCATGACGAGATCGCCAGGCTCGGCGAATCCTTCAACCGGATGAAGAAGAGCCTGGTGCAGGCGTTTCAGATGATTTCCGGCTGAGCGATTCGACGTCATCGCATGAAACACCCCCAACGACTCGGCAAGTACGAGATCACCAGCGTGCTCGGCAAGGGCGGCATGGGGACGGTCTATCTGGGCCAGGATTCGATCATCCAGCGTCAGGTAGCGCTCAAGGCGATCCGCAAGGATCTGCTCGATGAAAACGGGCCGGAGATCATCCAGCGCTTCCAAAACGAGGCCCGCGCCGCTGGCCGTTTGAACCACCCGGGAATCGTCGCCATCCACGACTACGGCGAAGACGGCGATTTCGCCTTCATTGCGATGGAATACGTGGAGGGCTGTGAGTTGCGCGTGCTGCTGCGCGAGAAGGTGGCGCTGCCGGTCGCCGACGCCTGCGGCTTCCTGCTGCAACTGCTCGAAGCGCTCGACTACGCGCACCGGGCCGGCGTGATTCACCGCGACATCAAGCCCTCCAATGCGATGATCACCCGTGCCGGCAGGCTCAAGCTCGCCGACTTCGGCATCGCGCGCATCGACGGCACGACGCTGACGAGGGTCGGCACGACGATGGGTACGCCCGGGTACATGGCGCCAGAACACTTCCGGCAAACCGAGGTGGACCATCGCGCCGACATTTTTTCCGCCGGCGTGATCTTCTATGAAATGCTCACCCATCAGCGCCCGTTTGCCGGTCCGTCGGAAGCCATCGTCCATCGCGTCTGCAACGAACAGGAGCGCAAGCCCTCGGAAGTTGTGCCAACGCTCTCCCCGTGCTTCGACGCGGTGGTGGCGCGGGCGCTGGCGAAGGAACCCGCGGCGCGCTACCAGAGCGCGGCCGCATTCGCCGATGCCATCCGGCAAGCGCACGAGTCGGTCTTCTCCGAAACGCCAAGCGCGGACGTTTCCGAAAACACGATCATGATGACCTCCGCGCTGATCCAGGAACCCAAGCGGGTGACCGGCTCCTCGCCGTCGGGCACCCAGTCGTCGCCGTCGATCTGGCGCGACGAAACCCTGCGGACCGTCGAGCGGCATCTTGCCGCGTTCATCGGACCGGTGGCGCGGCTTCATGTACGCAATGCCTCGACGCGCACGACCGACTTCGGCCAGTTGTGCGTTCTGCTTGCCGAGAACCTCGATACCGACGCTGCCCGCCACAGCTTCCTCAGCGAAACCCGCCGTCTGGCGCCAGCCACGGGGTCCGGTCCGGTTTCGCAACCGGCGGCAACGCCTGGCGTGACAACCCGGCCGGCTTCCGGACCGCACTCCGGCCCGCACTCCGGCGCGCTCTTAGGCGCGCAACTGGCGCCGGGCGCGGTCGAGCGCGCAGCACGGAACCTGGCACACTACATCGGCCCGATCGCCAATGTCCTTGCGCGCAAAGCGGCGGCGGTTGCCACCGACGAACAGCACCTGTATTCACTGCTGTCGGCACACCTGAGCGGCAGCGACCGCGACGCGTATCTGAAGCAGATTCCGCCGCGCCAGTATTGAGGCCGCGCGCCGGCGTCGCCGGCAAAGCGTGAGAAGCGGCGGGGGTGCCGCAACGCCGAGGCGGTAGAATCTGGAGCCTTTAAGGCTCCGCCCCCCTTCTCCAGTCCGCCTCCAGCCGATGGCCGAATCCGAAGAACTCCTGAATCAGGAAGACGTTCAGCAGCGCATGCGCGAGGTGCAGGAATTGCTGGCGCGGCATCGTCTGGTCGAAGGCCTCGTGCATCGCCAGGAAATGGCAAAGCATGACATCGTCGAGAACCTGGTGCACAAGCAGCACACCGCCGAGCTGTCGCGCAAGCTCACCGATATGCACCCGGCCGATGTCGGCTACATGCTCGAAGCGCTGCCGCTGGCCGACCGGCTGCTCGTCTGGGATCTGCTCGAGGCGGACCGTCAGGGTGAAGTGCTGCTCGAAGTCTCCGATGCGGTGCGCGAGACGCTCATCCGCTCGATGGAGCCCAACGAGCTGGTCGCCGCGGCCGAAACGCTCGACACGGACGAGCTTGCCGATCTGGCCCCGGCGCTGCCGCAGGAGGTCATGCAGGATGTCTATCTCGGGCTCGACAGCGAAGAGCGCGAGCAGTTGCGGGCGGCGATGTCCTACCCGGAGGATTCGGTCGGGGCGCTGATGGACTTCGAGATGGTGACAGTGCGAGAGGATGTCTCGCTCGAGGTGGTGCTGCGCTACCTGCGCCGTTTCGACGAGTTGCCGGACCATACCGACCAGTTGTTCGTGGTCGATCGCGACGAGCACCTGCGCGGCGTGCTGCCGCTCAACCTGCTGTTGGTCAACGATCCCGAGATCGACGTGGCAGCAATCATGCAGACCGACATGATGATGCTGCACCCGGACGACAAGGCCGACTCGGCGGCGCAGGCGTTCGAGCGCTACGACCTGGTTTCGGCGCCGGTTGTCGACCCGGAAAACCGGCTGGTGGGGCGGGTGACGGTGGACTCGGTGGTCGACTTCATCCGCCAGGACAGCGAGTCGGAAATCCTTGCGCAGGCCGGCCTGAAAGAGGAGGAGGACATCTTCGCCTCGGTATGGAAGTCGGTCAGAAACCGCTGGGCATGGCTGGCGATAAACCTGGTTACCGCGTTTATCGCGTCACGGGTGATCGGCGCATTCGAGGGTTCGATAGAGAAACTGGTCGCACTCGCTGCGTTGATGCCGATCGTCGCTGGCATCGGCGGCAATTCGGGCAATCAGACCATCACCATGATCGTGCGGGCGATCGCCCTTGGCCAGGTGGAGCCGGACGCCGCGCGCAAGTTGTTCCGCAAGGAACTCGGCGTTGCCGCGATCAACGGATTGGTCTGGGGCGGCTTGCTCGGCATTCTCGCCTGGTGGCTTTACGGAAGCCTGAAACTCGGCGTCGTCATGACATCGGCGATGACCCTGAACCTGATGCTGGCCGCGACAGTGGGCGTATTCATTCCGATGACCCTGGCCCGCCTCGGCCGTGACCCGGCGGTCGGGTCCAGCGTGCTGATCACCGCGGTTACCGATTCCGGCGGCTTCTTCATCTTTCTCGGGCTGGCGACGCTGTTCCTGCTTTAGCAAGCCTGCCGCATCGGCAACAGAAGGGATGTTGGTGTTCGGGCGGGCTCAGACCCGCAGTTGGCCGACTTCCAGATCATTGAACCATTCAATGAAGCGGCGCACATCCTCACCCTGGTAGATCGCCCCGTGCTGCGGACACAGGATGTCGATCTGCATGGCTGCGGCGCGCTCGCACCAGTCACGCTTGGCCCGGTCGGAACCCATCCAGCGCCGGTGAAACGCCTCCGCGTGGCGGATATGAGCGTCGAAGTTCTTGACGATCAATTCGTCTTCGCCCGGCGGCAGCAAGGCCGCGCCGACATCGCCCGAGAACAGGATGCGCGCTTGCGGGTCGTAGAGGTGGAAATTGCCTGACGAGTGAAGAAAGTGCGCCGGCACCGCCTCAAGCGACAGGTCGCCGAGCGGGATTTTCATCCCCGGGTCGGGAATCGGGACAAAGGTTTCACCATCGCCGCCGAAGTGCGGAACGAACGCGCTCCAGAGCCACGACAGATAGCACTTCAGGCGGGGGTTGAACTCCAGCCAGAGTGCCAGCGAGGAGACGATGTCCGGATCCTGGTGCGACGCGAAAATGTGATGGATATTGCGCGGATCGACTTGCTCGCTAATGGCCGAAAACACCGCCGGGAAAATCTCCATTCCCCCTGGATCGCAGAGTATCGCGTCCGCGCCATGCGAGACGAGGTATTCATTGGTGTCGATCAGGTAGTCGGGACGATGCGGATCGCGCGTTATCGCCAGCCACTGATGATCGCCCGAGCTGTAGATTGAGGTTGCTGTCTTCATCTCATCCGCCGTTGCCGTTCAGATTGCAGCCAGCGCATCGAGCGATCCGCGGATTGCCTGGATGGTCCTGGCGAACTCGCTCGACACCTGCATCAGCGGTTGCGCGAAGCTGCCGCCATAGGCCGCCTCGATCTTCGCCGATCGGGCCAGCACGCCGCCAAGTTCCACGCGTTGCCGGGCGTCCGCCAGTACCTGTCGCAGCTTCCTTTGGCGTTCGCGCAACGCGGCCTCGTCGCAAGCGACTCTGTCGGCATGGCGGGCGAATGCGGCGTCTACCGCCTGTTGGCCGCGCGCAACGCCGGCTGCCTTGAGGCGCGACAGGATGTCCAGGGTTCGCGTACGGCGCACTTGATCGGAAACGACATTTACCGAATCCGAAGTCATGTCTCTGAGCGCTTTCATCACGTCGGCCAGTTCGACCGAGAAGGCGCGCAGTTCGTTGGACAGCACGCCGAACCCGAGGGCTGCCTGACCTGCCCGCTTGGCAAGAAAAATGGCGTTGAGCGCCATCAGATTGATGGAAAACGCGGTCGCGACCACAGCCTTGATCTGCTCGTTGACCAGAACTATGCGCTGCAACTCGTTCTCGGGATGCGAATTGTGCGGCAGCGCGCGCGCCATTTCGGATACGTCGTTCATGAAATGCCGGTGACCGGCCAGCCAGTTGATTGTCCGACTGGTCTACGGCCCGAAGCGATCCGGCTTGAGCCGGGCGGCGCGGCCTGCAGTGCGGTCGCGCGTCAGCCCTCGCCCAGGTCGGCGAGGACGCTGCGGGCATGCGCCACGGTCTGGTCGATATCCGCATCGCCATGCGCCGCCGAAACGAATCCTGCCTCGAACGCCGACGGCGCAAAGTAAACGCCGCGATCGAGCATCGAATGGAAAAAACGCTTGAACAGTTCCCGGTCCGATTCCATGACCTCGCCGTAGGTCGATGGCAAACCGTCACGGAAATAGATGCCGAACATGCCACCGACCGACTGGGCGCAGAAATCCACCCCGGCTTCGCGCCCGGCCTGCGCCAGCCCGTCGACAAGGCGCTTGGTGGCGGCCTCCAGCCGGGCGTGAAAGCCAGGCTCGCGCACCAGCTTCAGGGTGGCGATTCCGGCGGCGACGGCAACCGGGTTACCCGACAGCGTGCCGGCTTGGTAGACCGGGCCGAGCGGCGCGATCTGCTGCATCACGTCGCGCCGGCCACCGAATGCACCCACCGGCATGCCGCCGCCGATCACCTTGCCGAGGGTTGTGAGATCCGGGCGGATGCCATGCAGCCCTTGCGCGCCCTGTGGTCCGACGCGAAAGCCGGTCATCACCTCGTCGTAAATCAGCAAGGCGCCATGTTGGGTGCACAAATCGCGCAGCCGGTGCACGAACTCCGGACCCGGCCGAATCAGGTTCATGTTGCCGACCACCGGCTCGATGATCACCGCCGCAATTCGATCCGCCGCCTTGGCGAAGGTCTCTTCTAGCTGCGCCAGGTTGTTGTAGTCGAGCACCAGCGTGTGTTTGGCAAAATCCGCCGGCACGCCGCCGGAACTCGGATTGCCGAACGTGAGCAGGCCGCTCCCGGCCTTGACCAGCAGACTATCGGCGTGGCCGTGGTAGCAGCCCTCGAACTTGACGATGTCGTCGCGCCCGGTGAAGCCGCGCGCCAGGCGAATAGCGCTCATCGTCGCCTCGGTGCCCGAGCTGACCAGCCGCACAAGATCCAGACTGGGAAGCATGTCGCAAAGCAGTTCGGCAAGCTCGACCTCGGCCTCGGTCGGGGCGCCAAACGACAGACCGCAGGCGGCGGCGCGCTGTACTGCCTCGACAACCGCCGGGTGGGCATGGCCGACGATGGCCGGCCCCCATGAGCCGACGTAGTCGATGTACTCCTTGCCATCGGCGTCGATCAGGCGCGAGCCGCAGCCACTGACGAAAAACCGCGGCGTGCCCCCCACCGAACGGAAGGCGCGCACCGGCGAGTTGACGCCACCCGGGATGGTGCGTTGAGCGCGGGCAAACAGGGTCTCGTTCTTGCTGGTCATGCTCTGGGCTCCATCGAGGCAAACAGTTCCGCGTAGGCGGCGGCACGGGCTGCAACATCGGGATTGTCGAACAGATCGCCAATCACGGCGAGCAGGTCGGCACCCGCGCGGATCAGCTGCGGCGCGTTGCCTAGGGTTATCCCGCCGATTGCAGCCACCGAGACCCCACGCGAACGCGCTTCACCCAGCAAGGCCAGCGGCGCCTGCACTGCGGACGGTTTGGTGGCCGAGGCAAACACCGCGCCGATGCCCACGATGTCGGCTCCGGCCGCAATCGCTGCATCGACGCGTGCGATCTGGTTGTAGCAGGAAACCCCGAGCAGGCGACCGGCGCCGAGCCTTGCTCGCGCCGCGCGTGCGCATGCGTCGTCGCGACCGACGTGGAGGCCCGCCGCGCCGGTCTCCAGCGCAATCTCGAGGTCATCGTTGATCACCAGAGGCACGCGGCCGGCAACACAGATCGCCTGCAAAACGCCGGCCTGGCGGCGCCTGAGCGCCGGGTCGGCAGCCTTGTTGCGGTACTGGACCAGTACTGCGCCGCCGGTCACGGCATCGCGAACTGCGGCAGCCAGCCGGTCTGTGTCCAACCAATCGGGCGTAACCGCGTAGAGGCCGCGCAGGCGGTCAGGCTTGAGCGACATCTTCCTCGACTTCGCGCGCCCAGAAGAAACGGTCCGGCAGGTATTGCCCCATGCCGGGCCGGAAACCGCTGGCAAGCGCCTGCCAGGTGTATTCCTGGGCGTCGCGGACGGCATCCTCGATGTCGAGGCCGTTGGCCAGGTTGGCGGCAATGGCCGATGCCAAAGTACATCCGGAACCATGGTAGCTGCCCGGCAGGCGGTCCCACTGGTCGCTGCGCACGATGCCGCTGTCGCGGTACAGGGTGTTGATCACCCTGGGCGAGGTTTCGTGCGTGCCGGTAATCAGCACATATTCGGCGCCGGCATCGATCAAGCGGCGGGCGCACTCGGCTAGGTCGGGGTCGTCGTCCTCGATATCGTCGTCCCGGACAAGGCGACGGGCCTCGAGACTATTGGGCGTCAGGATGGTGGTCTGTGGCAACAGCAACTCGGAAAGCGCGGCGATCATCGCTTCGTTTGCCAGTTCGTCGCCACGGCCCGAGGTCAGTATCGGATCGAAGACCAGCGGAATCTGCGGATAGTCCGACAGTATCTCTGCAATCACCGAGATGTTCTCGACGCTGCCCAACAGGCCGATCTTGAATGCGGCGACCGGCATGTCTTCCAGCAACGCGCGCGCCTGATCGGAAACCCATTCGGCGTCGATCGGCATCACGTCGTCCACGCCGGCCGAATCCTGCACGGTGATCGCCGTTACGACCGTCAGCGGATGACATCCCATGCTCGACAGCGTCATAACGTCGGCCTGCAACCCCGCACCGCCCGAAGGATCGGACCCGGCGAAGCTCAGTACGATCGGGGGCACGAGGTCGTACGAATTGGGTGTTGCCGGGGAGGTATTGGACATTGGCAAGGTGCTTGAGGACGGGAATCGAAGCCGCCCGGTTGCGGGGCCGAAGCCCGGCGGCGGGCCGCGCCAGCACAAGGCCGAGTTGCGGTACTATCGAAACGATTCTAACCGAAAAGTTTTGCCATCATGACCGCAGCCGCCGAGGCCCCGTACAAATCCTACATGTGCCTGATTTGCGGCTTTATCTACGAAGAAGAGCACGGACTTCCCGGCGAAGGCATCCCGCCGGGTACGCGCTGGCAAGACGTACCACCTAACTGGACGTGCCCGGAATGCGCGGCGCGAAAGGACGATTTCGAGTTGATCGAAATCTGACGCGGCACGATACCGCGCTCGGCGAGAGTCGGATCTGACAACAAAATCACGTTACCGCACCGACAGATAGACGCGAAAGCAGAGAAAAAGGTATAGAATCTGCGCGCATCTGTGGGTGACGACCGTCTGCGCGGCAAGGATGCCCGTGCGGTCATCCATTTCCAAGGAGAACGCGTGGCTGAATCCGTCAATCTCAGCGGCGTCAAGGTAATGGTGATTGACGACAGCAACACCATCCGTCGCAGCGCCGAGATATTTCTGGTGCAAGCCGGCTGTCAGGTCATTCTTGCCGAGGATGGCTTCGACGCGCTGGCCAAAATCGCCGATCATCATCCGGATGTCGTCTTCGTCGACATCATGATGCCGCGGCTGGACGGCTATCAGACCTGTGCACTGATCAAGAAGAACGCCCGCTTCGGCGCGACGCCGGTGATCATGCTCTCTTCGAAGGATGGCTTGTTCGACCGCGCCCGCGGACGCATGGTTGGGTCGGACGAATACCTGACCAAACCCTTTACCAAGGATAGCCTGCTCAAAGCGGTCGCCACGCACGCTTCCCGGGCAGCGTGAGCCGAGGCAGCCTGCACCGAGAGCGCATACCATGCCAGTCCAGAAAATACTCGTGGTGGATGATTCGCCCACCGAACGTTTCGCGTTGAACGAATTCCTGAGCCGTCAAGGCTACAACGTCGTGACCGCCGAAAGCGGGGACGAAGCCATCGCCAAGGCGCGCAGCGAATCTCCCGACCTGATCCTGATGGATGTCGTGATGCCAGGCATCAACGGCTACCAGGCAACCCGGACGATTTCCCGCGACGAAACGACCCGCAATATCCCGATCATCATGTGCACCAGCAAAGGTGAGGATACCGACAAGATCTGGGGAATGCGCCAGGGCGCGCTCGGCTACATCGTCAAACCGGTCGATTTCGACGCTCTGATCAAGAAGATTCAGGAACTCGGTTAGGGGTCGCAAGCCACCATGTCGAAGAAGATCAGCTTGCGCGAGTTCCAGGAAAACCTGGTCCAGCGACTTACCACGGCTCAGCAGGGACAGACCACCAATGCCGCGCTCGGCATCCAGGCTGGGCGCGAGTTCTGGCTGGTCGATCTCACCGATTCCGGCGAGATCGTGCCGACCCCGCATCTGTCCGCGGTTCCACTGACTCAATCCTGGTTCCGCGGCCTCGCCAACATCCGGGGCAGCTTGTACAGCGTGGTCGACTTCGCGGCATTTCAGGGTGGCGATCCGACGCCCGCCACCAGCGAGTCGAGACTGCTGCTTATCGGCACGCGGCTCGGTCTGAACAGCGCAATCCTGGTAAGCCGCGCGTTGGGACTGCGCAACATGGACGAGCTGGAGAGTGCGCCAAGAACCGACGAGGTCCGCCCGTGGGTAGGCGAGGCCTTTGTCGACCTGCAGGGTAGAACCTGGAACAAGCTGCTGGTGCGCAACCTAGTCATGCAGCCTCGGTTCCTCGACGTGGGCGTTTGACCAATTCAATACGACCCCGAACGTGGGTCCGGCCCCCGCGGCCAAACGGAGATCGCAAGATGGCATTGAAACTCTCGTCGCTCGCAAACCAGTCCGCACCGGAGAGCGGCAGCGCCGACAAGACGCTGATCGTCGTTCCCGGTCAGGGTGGGGGCGACAAACCACTGCCAGCGGCCGTGCTGCCGATCATCGGTGGCAAACCCCAGCAGGAGCAGATCAAGATACTGGCCGTGGCCATTGCGATCCTGGCGCTGCTGGCCACAGTCATGATGTTGCTCACCTTGCGCAGCAACAGCCACTTCGCGAGCTACATTTCGGCAGCGGGTCAGATGCGGATGCTCTCACAGCGGGTCGCCAAGGCTGCCCAGGTCTCGTTGCTGGGCAACCAGGCGGCGCTGCAGGAACTGGGCGACAGCAGGAACAAGTTCAAGCAATTGCTCGAATCGCTGTCCAATGGCGGGCCGGTCGACGCCCGCACCGTTCCGGCCAGCCCATCGTCGGTTGCCGCCGAACTGGATGCGCTGAAAGCGGAATGGGACAAGACCGACCGCAACATTTCCCTGGTGCTTGCGCAGGAAAAGAACCTCGTGGCGCTGGGCAGTTCGGTGGCCGCCATCAATGCGAGGAATCCAAAGCAACTGGAACTGGCGGAACAGATCGCCGCAATGAAGCTCCAGCTCGGTGCCAACGCGCGCGAAACGGCTGCCGCCAATCAGGTGGTCATGCTCACGCAGCGGATCGCCAAGAACGCCAACCAGTTACTGGTCGGCGACGCGATTGCGCCCGAAGTCGCGTTCCTGCTCGGCAAGGACAACACGACTTTCCGACAGCTGATCACCGGACTCACGAGCGGTTCGGACAGCCTTCGGCTCACCGCCGCCACCGACCCTGACACCAGAGATCGACTCGGACAACTGGACAAGGTGGCGCAGGAGGGCGAGCAAGCGATCGGCGGCATACTCGGCAATGTGCAGCCGCTGGTGCAGGCCAAGCAAGCCGGCAGTGCGGTCGTTCGCGACAGTACAGCGCTGTTAAATGCCGCCGACAAGCTGGACGAAGCGTACGACGCACGGCAAGGCGGTTTGAGCTGGACGACCCTGCTAGCGGTCGTCTTCGCCCTGCTGGCGTTGGGTGCGGTCTATCTTCTGGCACAGCTTTATCGGCGCGACATCGAGCGCCGCCGGGTCGAGGCAGAGGAACAAATGACCCGCTCGGAGACCGACCGCAGCGGCACGCAGCAGGCGATCCTGCGGCTGATGAACGAGATGGGCGATCTGGCCGATGGCGATCTGACCGTGCGGGCTACGGTGACCGAAGACGTGACCGGTGCGATTGCCGACTCCGTGAACTACACGATTGAAGAACTCGCAGTGCTGGTGCGACGGATCAACGATGCCGCACAGCGGGTTTCGCTGGCCACCACGTCCGCCCAGCGCACATCGAATGAACTGCTGGCAGCCACCGAGCGCCAGTCACAGGAGATTACCGAGGCCGGCGATGCGGTCCTCGCGATGGCACGTTCGATGAGCGAGGTTTCCGGCAACGCGACTCAGTCGGCCCAGGTTGCGCGGCAGTCTCTGGATGCGGCGGAAAAAGGCGCACAGGCGGTAACCAACTCGATTCGCGGCATGAACGACATCCGCGAACAAATTCAGGAAACCTCTAAACGAATCAAGCGCCTCGGCGAATCCTCGCAGGAGATCGGCGAAATCGTCGAACTGATCTCCGACATTACCGAACAGACCAACGTTCTGGCCTTGAATGCCGCCATCCAGGCCGCAAGCGCAGGGGAAGCAGGACGCGGTTTCACGGTGGTCGCCGAAGAGGTGCAGCGACTTGCGGAACGCTCCGGCGAGGCCACCAAACAGATTGCCGCGATCGTGAAAACGATTCAGACCGACACCCAGGATGCGGTATCCGCTATGGAGAGTTCCACCCGCGGTGTGGTTGACGGGGCAAAGCTGTCCGACAACGCGGGTCAGGCGCTGGCCGAGATTTCCGACGTATCCAAACGCCTGGCCGGATTGATCGAACAGATCACCCAGCAGACGCAGCAACAATCGTCGCGCGCCACGCAGGTTGCACAGACCATGAAGAGCATCTTGCGGGTGACCGAGCAGACCACCCAGGGAACCCAGGAGACCGCGGTATCGATCGGCCAGTTGGCCGAGCTGGCGGTCGAACTCAAGGGTTCGGTTTCCGGCTTCAAGGTCTGACCTCACCATCTACAGCCAGCAGTACGTGAGCCAAACATGATGCATAGCGCCGCCGACACCGATCTGGGACCGCTATCCTGGGTAAAGGGAGAAATCGATCTCGCGCTCGGACGCAGCGCCGAGGCGCTGGACGTTGCCTCGGCCGGCGACAATGCGCAGCTTCGCTTCGCACATACCCACCTGCACCAGGCGCATGGCGCGCTGTCCATCGTCGGCCTGGACGGACTAACCCAGTTTTCCGAAGCACTTGAGCAACTGGTCGGCGAACTTAGCGCAGAAAACGTAACCGAGGAGCGGATCGCGCTGGCCAAGCGCGCTATCGCGGCAATGCGCCAGTTCCTCGACGAACTGGTCGCCGGATCGGCAAACCAGCCTCTGCGCCTGATGCCGTTGTACGAGCAGATCCAGGTTGCGCGGGGTCAGCCCAAGCCCGCGCCCAGCGAGTTGTTCTTCCCCGATCTGATGCTGCGTCCGCCGCGGCGCGACGTGCCGGCCGTCTCGCTGACCCCGCCGCAATTGCGCCTCGAACGCGCGCGGCTGGAACGTGGCGTGCTGGAAATATTGCGCGGCAAGACCAACATCGGTCTGCAGTTCATGCGCACCGCGGTCGCCACCGTTGAACGCGCGCAGACCCTGCCGGCAACCCGGGCGCTGTGGTGGGTCACGCTGGGGCTGATAGACGGCTTGCTCGGCGGGCATGTCGAACTCACCACCGAGATCAAGAAACTCTGTGCACGTATCGACGGCCAGATGCGCAAACTTGCCGAAGGCTCTACGGTAGTCGGCGAGCGTCTGATGCGCGACGTACTGTACCAGGTGGCCATTGCGCCGCCGGCGACACCGCTGATTCGCGAAATCCAGTCGGCCTATCGGGTCGACACCCTGATACCGACCGCCGACTCGGCTCTCGAGTCCTCGGCACACAAGCCCCGCCTGCGCGCCCTGCGCGAACTGCTGACCGAGGCCAAGGACGCCTGGAATCGCTTCGGCGCGGGTACCGCGGTCGCGCTGCCGCAGTTCGAGGAGAAGATCCAGGCGCTGCACAACGATATCGAAGGCCTTGGCCGCGCCGATTTCACCGCCTTGGCGCAGTCGGTTCATGACACCACGCAATGGCTGCGCAAGGATCCGTTACGCCACAGCGATCAGGTGGCGATGGAAATGGCCACCGCCTTGCTGGTACTGGAAACCGGCATCGAGCAGTTTGCTCAGCCGGGCTCCGATTTCGCCCAACAGAGCGCGGCCATGGTTACGCGGCTTGGTGCAGTGCAGCGCGGCGATGCAACGTCCGCCGTGCCGGCGCCACTGCTCGGCGAACTGTCGCGCCGTGCGCAGGAACGCCTATTGCTGTCGCAGGTGGCGCGCGAAATCCAGGCCAGCCTCGGTCAGATCGAGCAGGCACTCGACACCTATTTCCGCGACCCGGCGCGCCATGGCGAACTGGGCCAGCTCGACGCGCCGCTCAAGCAGGTGGAGGGCGCACTGGCGATGCTGGGCGAGATCCGGGCGATCACGGTGTTGCGCGAAGCCGCGGCAGAGATTCGCGATTTCTCCCAGCTCGGTTCGCTTGCCGACCCCAAGCAATTCGAGTCGGTGGCGCACAAGCTGTCGGCGCTGGGCTTCTACGTCGAATCCCTGCAGCACGGCAATGCAAATCTGGAAGCCTTGCTGTCTCCCGGCAGCAAGGGCGCCGCGGCGCAGGAACAGCCGGCCGGCGCGGCGATGGAAGACCAACTCGCGCAGCAACTGCGAGATGCGCAAGTTCTCGCCGCACAGCTCAAGGACAAGCCCGAGGATGACTCGCTGCGCCAGGAGCTCAAGCACAACCTCGAGGCCATCCGCAAGGACGCGACCATCGTCGCGGATTCCTCGCTCGAACAGCATGCCCGCGACGCGCTGCATGCGCTTGCCGCGCCGGAACAGAAGTTCGACGCGACCGCCACCAACGTACAGGCACTGCTCGCCAGCGCCGCGACCGAGCCGGCGGCGATGCCCGGCCCGTCGGCGGACACCACGCGGCTGGCCGAGTCCAGCAACGAGCAGATCGATGCCGAACTGCTGGAGATCTTCCTGCAGGAAGCACACGAGGTTCTCGGCACGATCGGCGACAACATGGTGCCGGCACGCAACAACCCCCGCGACCGCGAAGTGCTGACGACGATCCGCCGCGGATTCCACACCCTCAAGGGCAGCAGCCGCATGGTTGGGCTGAAGGAATTCGGCGAAGCGGCCTGGGGAGTCGAACAGGTGATGAACCGACTGCTCCAGGACGACGAGGCCTGCGCCTCGCCATCGCTGTTTGCGCTGATCGACGAGGCGCGCCAGCTGTTCTCGGCCTGGGTTGGACAACTCGAAACCGGCGGTCCGACCTACCGCGACGCCAGCGCTGTCATGGCGCTTGCCGAACGGGTCAAGGCCGGCGAAGACGTGGTAACGCCCGCGGTCACGATACCGGTCGACGCGCTGCCGGCAAGTGACGAAGCCGGTCCGGCGCCGGAAGTTCCGGCCACCCGACTGGACGACGATTCGTCCGTGCACTTCGCCGAAACGATCGTCATGGGCGATGCGCTGCGGGCTGGCCAAGCGGACGAATTCGATGCGCCGCCCGAGTCGGAAATCCTGATGCCCGAACTGAGCTTCGACGAGCCGGCCGGCGAGGAAGTGATCAACCTAGAGGACTCGGCGTTCGACGTGCAGCAGTTGCCAACGCTCGGCGAGGAAGCCGCCAACGAGCCGGCCGCCGGGGCGTTCGAGGCACCCGTGGAAACGCCGCCTGTCGCACAGCCGGCACCGCCGCTCGAGCCGGCGCCGATATCGCTGGGCGGGCGCGAGGTATCGCCCGGACTGCTCGACATGTTCCTCATCGAGGCGCGCAGTCACATCGCCACCCTCCGACGCGAACTGGCCCGGCTGCATGTCAATCCGGCGCTGCTGCCGCCGGAGCCTGCGGTGCGTGCCGCGCACACTCTGGCGGGAATTGCCAGCACGATCGGCGCCGAGCCGATCCACGACCTGGGCCGCGCACTCGAAGGCGCGCAGACCCGACTCATCCGCGCCGATCTTGCGCCCAACGCCGACCAGTCGGCGCTGCTCAACAGCGTGGCCACCGTACTGGAGGGCATGGTCGCTTCGATCGCCGAGCGTCTGATGCCCCATCCGGCACCGGACTTGATCGATCGCCTGGCCGCCATCGTTGCTGCACCGGCCAAGGCCGATGTCATCGCGTTGCGGGTGGTCAGTCCCCCGGCCATTGCCGACGTCTCTGCCGCCATCGAACCGCCTGCGCCGCCGCTTACCGCGGTCGAAGCGCCGGCAGTGCAGGCGCCGGCGCCGCCCGCGCAAGTCGACTTTCTGCCGGCTGCCGAACTGCCGACCGCGCATGAAGAACGGCGGCGCAAGCTGCGCCTGTCCGACGATCTCGATGAGCAGTTGCTGCCGTTGTTCCTCGAAGAAGCCGACGACCTGCAACGCGAGATCGGCGCCAAGTTGCGCCAATGGCGCAGCGAGCCGGATCTGGCGGAGCATGCGCAATCGCTCTCCCGGCTGCTGCACACGCTCAAGGGCAGTGCCCGCATGGCCGGCGCGATGGGGTTGGGCGAACTGGTGCATGCGATGGAATCGCGCGTCGAGCAAGCCGACGTAGAGGGCGCAGTCACGCCGGCGTTTCTCGACGAAATCGAAGCATCCTTCGATCACGCCGGCGCGATGGTCGAACGATTGCGCGGTGGCGAACCCTCCACCCCGGCGGTGGCCGCGCAAACGCCGGAACCGGCGCCAAATGCCGCCGCGGCAATTTCGACTTCGACGCTCGAAGACCTCGAAACCGAACTGGCGGCGCAGCGCGCGATGGTGCGCGTGCGCGCCGAACTGATCGACCGGTTCGTCAACGAAGCCGGCGAAATCAGCATTTCGCGCACCCGCATCGAGGGTGAAATGCGCACCTTGCGCTCCTCGTTGCTGGACCTGACCGAGAACGTGATCCGATTGCGCAACCAGTTGCGCGAGATCGAGATCCAGGCCGAATCGCAGATGCAGTCGCGCCTGGCGCTTGCGCAAACCACCGAGGCGGACTTCGATCCGCTGGAAATGGACCGCTACACGCGGCTGCAGGAAGTCACGCGGATGATGGCCGAATCGGTCAACGACGTGACTACCGTGCAACACAACCTGCTGCGCAACCTCGATGCCGCCGACGCGGCACTGACCGCGCAGTCGCGGCTCAACCGCGATCTGCATCAAGGTCTGATGAGCATGCGGCTGATGCCATTCGACTCGATCGCCGAGCGGCTCTATCGCGTGGTGCGTCAAACCGCCAAGGATCAGGGCAAGAAGGTCAATCTCGACCTGCGCGGCGGGCAGATCGAAATCGACCGCGGTGTGCTCGACAAGATGACGGCGCCGATCGAACATCTGCTGCGCAACTCGGTCACTCATGGCATCGAATCACGCGACTTGCGCGCCCAGCGCGGCAAACCGGAAATCGGCCAGATCGTGCTCGCGCTCACCCAGGAGGGCAACGACGTCGCCATCACCATGACCGACGACGGCGGCGGGCTGGATTTCGATCGCATCCGCGCCAAAGGGCTGGCGCTCGGCATGCTGCAGCCGGAACAGGCGCATGACCAGACCGTGCTGACCAACCTGATTTTCGCGCCCGGTTTCTCCACCGCCGAGCAGCTCACCGAAGTGGCCGGCCGCGGCGTCGGCATGGATGTGGTGCAAAGTGAAACTGCAACCGTCGGCGGGCGCATCGAGATTCACTCCGAGGCTGGCGCGGGCGCGCGATTTTCGATCGTCTTGCCGCAGACCACGGCGGTGACCCAGGCATTGCTGGTGCATTGCGCCGGCAGAACCTACGCGATTCCGTCGTCGATGGTCGAGCAGGTCAGCGAACTCAAGCAGGCCGCGCTGGACAAGATCGTCGCCGAGGGCGTGACCGAGTGGATGGGCGAGCGCTACCCCTACCACTACCTGCCGCGCCTACTGGGCGATTTCGAGAGCCTCCCGGAAACCAGCCGGCTGCACTGGATTCTGCTGTTGCGTGCCGGCGCTCAGCGCATTGCGCTGCGGGTTGACGCGCTGCGCGGCAACCAGGAAATCGTGCTGAAGAAGACCGGCCCGCAACTGGCGCGCGTGATCGGCATTGCCGGCGCCACGGTACTGGGCGACGGCGAGATCGTGTTGATGCTCAACCCGATTGCGCTTGCCGCGCGCGAACTGCGCAGCCCGCATGGCGCGGTGCCGGTCGCCCCGCGCGTCGAGCCGCCGCGCGCGCCGACCGTGATGGTGGTCGACGATTCGCTGACTGTGCGCAAGATCACCGGGCGGCTGCTCGAGCGCGCCGGCTACCAGGTGGTGACGGCCAAGGATGGCGTCGACGCCCTGGAACAGTTGATCGACTTGGTGCCGGACGTGATGCTGGTGGATATCGAAATGCCGCGCATGGACGGCTTCGACCTGACGCGCAACGTGCGCGGCGACGAGCGCACCAAACAGGTACCGATCATCATGATAACCTCGCGCATTGCCGACAAGCACCGGAACTACGCGATGGAAATCGGCGTCAATCACTACCTCGGCAAGCCTTATCAGGAAGAGGAACTGTTGGCGCTGATTGCCGGATACGCCGCGGTGCCCGCCACAGCTTGAGCGGCGCTCCGGGGAGAGTCATGATGGGTTCGATTGCCAAGCGCGCCGCAGTTGTGGCGCTGCTCGCCGCGTTCGCCGTGGCGGGCTGCAAGAACGTCAGTTTCCGCAGCGCGGCCGACGACGCGAAGGCCAAGGCGTTTGTCGTTACGCCCGGCAAGTCGGCGATCTACCTGGTGCGGGCAGAATCAGTGCGCAAGCAGGCGCTCACCGTGGTGCTCGACGACAAGCTGACCGCACGCACCGGCCCCTGCAGCTACCTGCTGTGGGAAGTCGACCCCGGCGCCCACGAGATCCTCGCCTACGGTGAAAACATCAGCCAACTGGCGCTCCGGACCGAGCCCGGCAAAGCCTACTACGTGCGCCAGGACGTGGCAGGCGGACTGTGGCTGCCGCGCACCCTGCTGACGGCGGTGGACGAGTCGGGCGGCCGCAAATCGATCGGCGATTGCCGCCTGCTGGACTCCGGCACCACAACCCGGTAGCCCGCCCGCTCAGGCGCCGGCGCCGGCCTTCACCACCTGGTAGCGTTCCAGCGTGCGGCCGCGCGCCGCCGCGTGGTCGACCAGCGGCGCAGGATAATCGCGGCCGATCACGCACTGTGCCGTTTGCTGCTCCGGCATGGTCATCTGCCACGGCGCATGGATGCGCTTGTCCGGCACCTGCGCCAGTTCGGGCACATAGCGGCGGATGAATGCGCCGGCGCCATCGAATTTCTCCGACTGGGTTACCGGATTGAATATCCGGAAGTAAGGCTGCGCGTCGCAGCCGGTCGATGCCGCCCACTGCCAGCCGCCGTTGTTGGCCGCCAGATCGAAGTCGTTGAGCTGGCGGGCGAACCAGGCCTCGCCGAGGCGCCAGTCGATGCCCAGATCCTTGACCAGAAACGACGCCGCCACCATGCGCAGGCGATTGTGCATGTAGCCGGTATTGTTGAGCTGGCGTATCGCCGCGTCGACCAGCGGATAGCCGGTGCGGCCTTCGCACCAGGCGGCGTACCAGTCCGGGCGGGCGTCGAAGACCAGCGCATCGTAGGCCGGGCGAAAGGCGGCGCCGACGACATGCGGATTGAGGGCGAGGATCATGTGGTAGAAGTCGCGCCATATCAGCTCGCCCAGCCAGACCTCGGCCCCCTTGCTGCCGTGGAGCATGCGCGCATGCGCCTCGCTGGCGAGCGCCCGGATCGAAATCGTGCCGAAGCGCAGATGCACCGACACATACGACGGCCCCTTCAACGCCGGGAAGTCGCGCCGTTCATGGTAGGCGTCGATGCGCGACAGGAATTCGTCGAACAACTGGCGCGCCCCATGCATGCCGCACGGCAGTTTGAGATCGTGCAGGTTGGTCGGCTCGAAACCGATCTCGCCGAGCGTGGGGATGGTGGCTTCACCGGGCGGCGCGACAAGCCGGCCACGCGCGCTGCACAGGTGGGGTGCGAGGTCGCGCGGGCTCAGGTGCGCAAGCCAGGCGTTGCGGTAGGGCGTGAAGACGGAAAACGGCTTGCCGCCGCTGGTCAGCACTTCGCGCCGCTCGAAAATCACCTGATCCTTGAAGCTGCGCAGCGCCACGCCCTGCGCTTCGAGCGCAGCGGCCACTGCCGTATCGCGGGCGATCGCCTGCGGCTCGTAGTCGCGGTTGCAGAACACCGCCGCCACTGCAAGTTCATGGGCCAGTCGCGGGATTTCGCTGCGCGCCCAGCCGTGGCGAACGATCAGACCACCGCCCTGTTCGCGCAGCCGCGCATCGAGTTCGGCCAGGCTGTCGCGGATGAACTCGACCCGCCGATCGGCGCGCGTCGGCAGCGCATCGAGAATCTCGCTGTCGAAGACGAAGGCACAAAACACCCGGTCGAATTCGGCCAGCGCATGCGACAGCGCGGCATGATCGACATCGCGCAGGTCGCGGCGAAACCAGACCAGGGCGGCGGGTGGCGCAATGTTCATGTCTTGGCCAAGGCAGGGTTGAGGACGCGGGCAGGCCGCCATCGAAGCGAGCGGGCACGCCATCATGCACCGTGCCGCAGAGCCAGTAAACACGGTCTCTCTGGCGCAGGGGTGCCGCAGCGCCAGTATCCATGCGCCTTCGCAGAGGGCATGCTCGAAGAAGTCCGTCCCATGCGGCGCGCAGGCCGGCACTTGGCGAGCGTCCAGTTTGTCGGCGGACGCCGTCATCGCTGCCGTTTGAACTGCGACGGCGCGGAGCGGTAAAATCGCAGTGTGACCAAAGCGCCGACCAAGAACGTCAATCTGACGGACCACTTTCTGATCGCCATGCCGGCCATGGTCGACCCGAACTTTGCCCGCACGCTGACTTTCATTTGCGAGCATTCGGAGCAGGGGGCGCTCGGGGTCATCGTCAATCGGCCGATGGACATGTCGCTCGACACCCTGTTCGACCGCATCGATCTGAAGCTGGAGACCGCGCAGTTTCACGACATGCCGGTTTACTTCGGCGGCCCGGTGCAGACCGACCGCGGCTTCGTGCTGCACCGGCCGGCCGGCAGCTGGCATTCGACGCTGTCGATCGGCGAATCGATCGCGCTCACCTCGTCGCGCGACATTCTCGAATCGGTCGGTCACTCGGGCGAGCCGGCCGAGATTCTGGTGACCCTGGGCTACGCCGGCTGGTCGGCCGGCCAGCTCGAGCACGAACTGGCGCAGAACGCCTGGCTGACGGTGGCGGCCGATCACGCGATCATGTTCGATCTGCCGGCCGAAGAACGCCTGCCGGCGGCGATGCAACTGCTCGGTGTCGATTTCGCCAACCTGTCCGAAGTCGCCGGGCATGCGTGAGCATTCCGCGCAGCCCGCCCTGCATTCCGCGCAACCCGCCGCCGCCTCCGAGACAATCCTGGCCTTCGATTTTGGCGAGAAACGCATCGGCGTCGCGGTCGGCGAGTCGCTGATCGGCAGCGCGCGCGCCTTGGCGACGATAGCCGAAGCGGCAAGCCAGGCCCGCTTTGCGGCGATCGGGCGCCTGATCGGGCACTGGCAGCCGGCCCGGCTGATCGTCGGCCTGCCATGCAACGACGACACCGCCGAGCATGCGATGGCTGCGCGTTGCCGGCGCTTCGCCAACCAGTTGCACGGCCGCTTCGGCCTGCCGGTTGCGCTGGTCGATGAGCGCTTCAGTTCGATCGAGGCCGACGCCGCCCTCAAGCAACTCGGCACCGGCTGGCAGGACCGCAAGGCGCTGCTCGATGCGCATGCGGCGCAAGTGATTCTGCAGGCTTACTTCCGGGAGCGACATGGAACTGCCCGAGGTTGAACGACTGATCGACCGTCTGGTCGCGCAAATGCGCCCGGCGATCGCCCCCGATACCGCACTGGTCGGCATCCACACCGGCGGCGCCTGGCTGGCCGAGCGGCTGCATGCGGAGTTGCGGATCGGCGCGCCACTGGGCAGCATCGATGTCGCGTTCTACCGCGACGACCTGAGCGGGCGCGGCCTGCATGCCAAGGCGCGGCGCTCCGACATTCCGTTCGAGGTCGAAGGCCGGCCGGTGGTGATAGTCGATGACGTGATTTACACCGGCCGTACCACACGCGCCGCACTGAACGAGTTGTTCGACTACGGCCGGCCGGCGCGCGTCGATCTGGCGGTGCTGGTGGACCGCGGCGGCCGCGAGTTGCCGATCGATGCGCGCTATTGCGCGCACCGGCTCGACCAGCCACTGGCGGCGGATCGGAACCTGCGCCTGGAACGCGACGCCGACGGCAGGTTCTCGCTGCGGCTGATCGACGCACAGTAGCCGGACGGCCCGACAACAATGGCGCGGAATCCCCAACTCAATTCTCACGGCGAGCTGCGCCACCTGCTGTCGATCGAGGGACTGCCGCGCGACATCGTCATGGCCATCCTCGACACCGCCGAGCCCTTCACCGAAGTGGCCGAACGCGAAGTCAAGAAACTGCCCCTGCTGCGCGGCAAGAGCGTATTCAACCTGTTCTTCGAGAATTCGACGCGCACCCGCACCACCTTCGAGATCGCCGCCAAGCGCTTGTCCGCCGATGTGATCAACCTCAACGTCTCCACCTCCTCCACCGCCAAGGGCGAGACGTTGCTCGACACGGTGGACAATCTGGTGGCGATGCAGGCCGACATGTTCGTGGTGCGCCATGCATCGAGCGGCGCACCCTACCTGATCGCGCAGCATCTCGACGCCACCAGGCAGCCTAACGTGCATGTGGTCAATGCCGGCGACGGGCGCCACGCGCACCCGACGCAGGGCCTGCTCGACATGTACACGATTCGCCACTACAAACGCGATTTCACGCAACTCACGGTGGCGGTGGTCGGCGACATCCTGCATTCGCGCGTGGCACGCAGCCAGATCCACGCGCTGACCACGCTCGGCGTGCCCGAAGTGCGCGCCGTCGCGCCCAAGACGCTGCTGCCGAGCGAGGTCGAACGCCTGGGCGTACGGGTGTTCCACGACATGCGCGAAGGGCTCAGGGGCGTCGACGTGGTGATGATGCTGCGGCTCCAGAACGAACGCATGACCGGCTCGCTGCTGCCCAGCCCGCAGGAGTACTTCAAGTTCTTCGGCCTGACCGAAGACAAGCTGGCGCTAGCCAAGCCGGATGCGATCGTGCTGCATCCGGGGCCGATGAACCGCGGCGTCGAGATCGACTCGGCGGTTGCCGACGGCGGCCAGGCGGTGATCCTGCCGCAGGTGACGTTCGGCATCGCGGTCCGCATGGCGGTGATGAGCATGCTGGCGCACGGATGACAGGATGAAAATTCATATCGCCAACGGCCACGTGATCGACCCGGCCAACCGGATCGATGCCCCGCAGGACGTGTTCATTGCCGCCGGCCGGATCGTCGCGGTCGGGCGCGCCCCGGACGGTTTTACCGCCAATCGCACGATCGACGCCCGCGGGCTGATCGTCGCGCCCGGGCTGATCGACCTCTCGGCGCGGCTGCGCGAACCCGGGTATGAGTACAAGGCCACACTGGAATCGGAACTCACCGCGGCGGTGGCCGGCGGCATCACCAGCCTGGCCTGCCCGCCCGACACCGAACCGCCGCTCGATGAGCCGGGCCTGGTGGAGATGCTCAAGCATCGCGCGCGCAACCTGAATCTCGCGCATGTTTATCCGCACGGCGCGCTGACCATCAAGCTCAAGGGGCAAACGCTGACCGAGATGGGCGAACTGGCCGAGGCCGGTTGCGTGGCCTTCAGCCAGGCCAACACCCACGTCCAGAACACCCAGGTGCTGTTGCGCGCGCTGCAATACGCCGCCACCTTCGGCCACAGCGTCTGGCTACAGCCGCAGGACGGCTATCTCGCCGGCGAAGGCGTGGCGCACGATGGCGAGGTCGCCTCGCGCCTCGGTCTGGCCGGCATCCCGGTACTGGCTGAAACGGTGGCGATCTCCACCATGCTGCAACTGGTGCGGGCGACCGGCGTGCGGCTGCATTTCGCGCGCATTTCCAGCGCGGCGGGGCTGGCGCTGATCGACGAGGCACGCGCGCGCGGTATCGCGGTGACCTGCGATGTCTCGGTCAATCACCTGCACCTGTGCGATGTGGACATCGGCTACTTCAACACCCATTGCCGGCTGCAGCCGCCGCTGCGCTCGCACGCCGACCGCGACGCCCTGCGCCGGGCGCTGGCCGACGGCCGCATCGACGCGGTGTGTTCGGACCATACGCCGGTGGACGACGACGCCAAGCAGGTGCCGTTCGGCGAGGCCGAAGCGGGCGCGACCGGGCTCGAACTGCTGCTGCCGCTGACCTTGAAATGGGCGCAGGAGATGAAACTGCCGCTGGCGACTGCGCTGGCGCGCATTACCTCGGATGCGGCGCGGATTCTCGGCATCGCCGCCGGCAACCTGACGCCTGGCGCGGCGGCAGACGTGTGCATCTTCGATCCGCGTGCGCCGGCACCGGTCAGCCGCGAATCGCTCAGAAGTCAGGGCAAGAACACGCCGTTCCTCGGGCTGGAACTGGCCGGGTGGACGCGCTATACGCTGACCGACGGACAGTTGGTCTTCGAGCGGCGCTGATCCGCGCTCGCGCCGGGACCGCCGCCGGCCGGCCGCGCGAGCGCGCGCAACGATGCCCTGGAAGGCGCATGGATACTGGCTCTCAGGGCAGCGTTCTGCGCCGGGACGCGGGCGGATCGGCCTTCGGCAGCGTGGTTTCGACCCCAAAAGCGGCGTCGACCGCGTCCAGCGACACACCCCTTACCCGCAAACGCTTTTGCCGGGAAGCCGCGCCGCCGATCAACTCGACCTGACTGCGCGGCACGTCGAGGCGGCGGGCGACGAACGCGATCAGGGCGGCGTTGGCCTTGCCGTCTACCGGTGGCGCAGCAAGGCGGATCTTCAGTGCCTCGCCATGTTCGCCCGCGGCTTCGCTACGCGAGGCGCCGGGCTGAACATGGATCGCCAGTACCACCGTGTCGCCGTCGGCACGCGCCCACGGCCGAGCCATCAGAGCATCAC
>WBZS01000828.1_pt1 | contig 30761 bp, 30 predicted proteins | sample 5204201 | NCBI WGS metagenome assembly WBZS01 (sample SAMN12344357, study PRJNA552823) | activated sludge metagenome | biome: Activated sludge suspended growth; feature: Nitrification reactor; material: Wastewater; isolation source: activated sludge from nitrification reactor of wastewater... | reverse complement strand
CCGCGGACGCGGTCAGGCAACAGATGGTCGTGTCGGGCAGATCCCATGGCCGCCACCGGGCAGTTCTCATGACCGCCAGCGGGCACCTACATGACCGTCACTGGGCAGTTTCTCGTGGCCGCCGACATGGCTCATCGACCACAACGGGGAACCGCTTCCTCATGACATCGCGAGTGAGGTCCTTTCGATCACGGGGGACAGAGCGATGGTCGGTGGTGGGCGGGGTGCTCCCACGCGGGAAAGACGTGCTGAGGGATATTGTCTGGCCGTGCGTTACATGTAACAATTGCGGCATGACGGTTCAGCAGCGTGTGAGTGAGCATCGTCGGCGCCTGCGGGCCCGCGGGTACCGGCCGGTGCAACTGTGGGTTCCGGACGTCCGCACGAGCGAGTTCGCGGACGAGGCCAGGCGGCAGGCTCAGCTGGTCGCCAGTGGGGGGCGCGCCTCAGACGACCAGGATTTCGTCGAAGCCATTTCGATTGACTGGGATGAGGAGTGAGGCGAGGGGAACTCTGGACGGTCGCGGGCGGCGTCTACGCAACGAAGCTCCGACCAGCGCTGATCCTTCAGGATGATCTGTTCGACCTCACCGACTCTGTGACCGTTGCGCCTCTTACGTCGACCCTGACTGACGCACCCTTGCTCAGACATCGTGTCGAGGCCACGGACTTGAGCGGACTACGACACGACAGCGACGTCATGGTCGACAAGATCACGACCGTGCGTCGCAGCAATCTCCACCAGCGGGTCGGACGGCTCACCAGCCAGCAGATGGCCGACGTCGAGCGTGTGGTCGTCGTCTTCCTCGGCTTGGCGAGGTAGCGCTCGGGGTGCGCGCCTCAGGGTGAGCGTAGGAAACGGGTGAAGTTGGGCACTTCGACAGGCGACTGAACGCGTACGGCCAGGAGGGAAGTCCGTGCGAGCGGTGCGGGTCGCCCATCCGGCGCGAGCACTTCATGAACCGGTCGAGCTTCTTCTGCCCCCGCTGTCAGCCGGCGCCTCGGCGGCCACGCACCTGACCAGCGATTCTCATGGCCCACATCGACATGCTCCAGTGGTCGTGTGAACCCGGGGACCTCGGCGCTCACGCGCTTGATTCCCGGATGTTCACTGGACGTGCGTAACATGACGGGTGGCGCCCTCTTCCGGGTGATGCCCTCAGCACTCCGTGACTGGATCGTGGGTTGGATAGCCCAGGGAGGTTGCAGCGGCGAGCATGGCGGCGTCGTGACTGACGACGGTGGCGTCGATGCCACTCGCGATCACTGATCCAAGGTGGATCGCGTCGAGAGTCTTGATGTGGGTTTCAATGGCTTCGGCTGCCGCCATAACCCCGTCCGTGATCGGCACAAGGGACAGCACGTCCAGGATCTCGTCGCGGCGACCGACCGGAAGGCCTTCACGGCGAAGCACCCGGGTGAGTTCGGTGCGCAGGATGCGCGAAGACACGACCAGGTGCTGGTCATCGGCGGTGATCCGGTCTATCCATGACGCGGCCGATGGGGAATGGCCGAGCAGGGCTCGCAGGGCGACAGAGGTATCCAGGTAATACGCCGTCATCGGTCGCGCTCATCGGCGAGGAGCGCGTCGATAGAGGTGGCGGTCCGCAACTCGTGGCGGGGGAGCGAAGCGAGCCGCGAGCCGCCTCGACGCTTGGGGGGCAGGAGCTGAGCCGAGAGGTCGCGGGGCACGATTCGTGCGATCTCGTGGTTGTGGCGGGTCACCATGTAGATCTCTCCAGCCTCGACCTCGGCCAGCATGGCTGTGGGGTTCTGTCGCAGCTGGGCAACCGTGATGGTCTTCATGACGTCAGCCTAGCCGACTATCTACCAATATCTACTTCTGCCTTTGCCGCGATCAGGGTTGAACGTAGGAAACGGTGAAGTTGGGCTGCTCTCGACAGGCGGCTGAGGGCCTACGGGCAGGACCGTCGGCCGTGCGAGCGGTGTGGGCTGGCAGTCTCGGCCAGGCGCGCCAGTGCTGTCATAGTGCGTCCGTCCACACGACAGACCACTAGGCTGGCCCAACTGTGACCGAAAATCCTGCCTCCGGACGCCTCTCACGCACCGTTCGCCAATTCGTCAAGTTCGGACTGGTCGGCGGTCTCGGCGTACTGGTGAACCAGGTCGTGCTCGTACTGGCCAACATCGTGGGCCGGGATCTCCTGGGGCTCTCCGACTATCGGTTACCCCTGTTTCCCATTCCTGGTACGGCTTTCAACGTCCGGCTCTACATGCTGTACGCCTTCCTCGCTTTCCTCGTCGCCAACCTCACGAACTTCGTGATCAACCGGCACTGGACGTTCAAGGGAGCGAAGGCGCCGTTCCTGAAGGAGTACTGGCCGTTCCTGTTGGTCGGGGTGGGCGCCGAAGTGGTCGGACAAGTGCTGCTCATCTCGATGCTGAACCCGACGTCTCCCTTCCACCTCTCGGACCGGATCTTCGACGACTCCACGGGTCTGCGCACCAAGCTCTACTGGGCCAACCTGATCAAGATCGTGCTGGTCACCCCCGTGAACTTCGTGCTCAACAAGCTGTGGACGTTCCGAGCCGTACGGAACAAGCACGCGGCTACGGCCGGTGACGCCGCGGAGTAGCCGTGTATCTCAAATCCCTCACCCTGCGAGGGTTCAAGTCGTTCGCATCGTCGACGACCCTCCACTTCGAGCCCGGGATCACAGCAGTCGTCGGCCCGAACGGCTCGGGCAAGTCCAACGTCGTCGACGCACTCGCCTGGGTGATGGGCGAGCAGGGCGTCAAGTCGTTGCGTGGCGGGAAGATGGAAGACGTCATCTTCGCCGGTACGGCGGCACGTGCACCTCTCGGCCGGGCCGAGGTGCAACTCACGATCGACAACGCCGACGGCGCCCTGCCGATCGAGTACGCCGAGGTGACGATTTCTCGCACCATGTTCCGCAACGGTGGCAGCGAATATGCGATCAACGGGCACCATTCCCGGCTGCTCGACGTGCAGGAGTTGCTCAGCGACTCGGGCATCGGTCACGAGATGCACGTCATCGTGGGACAGGGACAACTCGACGCGATCCTGTCGGCGACCCCCGAGATCAGGCGCGGTTTCGTCGAGGAAGCCGCGGGTGTGCTCAAGCACCGCAAGCGCAAGGAGAAGGCGCTCCGCAAGCTCGATGCGACCGAGGTCAACCTGAACCGGCTCGGTGACCTCGTCACCGAACTCCGTCGACAACTGAAACCCCTGGCCCGACAAGCCGAGGTGGCCCGCAGGGCCGGGGTGATCCAGGCGGAGCTGCTCGACGCCAAGGCCAGGCTGCTGGCCGACGACCTCGTGCACGCGACCGATGCACTGGCGGCCGAGCTGGCCGACGAGGAAGCCGTACGCGCAGAACGGAAACGCGTCGAGGCCGAGCTGGCCGACGCTCGCGAAGCCGAGGAACAAGCCGAGAGCGACCTGGCCGCCGTCGCGCCGAGACTGTCGACCGCGCAGGAAACCTGGTACGCGTTGGCCGGCCTGCGCGAACGCATCACCTCGACGCTGTCGATCGCAGCGGAGCGCATGCGGCATGCCGAGGAACTCCCGATCGACGGCCGCCCGGGTCCGGACCCCGACGCTCTGGAGGCCGAGGCCGAGGTCGAGTCCTCAGCCGAGCAGGAGATGCGCCGGCAAGCCACCGTACGAGGCGAAGCGCTCGCCGCGGCGACCTCCGCCCGAGAGGCGGCCGAAAGGGCATCCGCCGACGCCGAGGCAAGATTCACAGCATTGCTCCGTGCCGCCGCCGACCGTCGAGAGGGGCTCGCGCGCCTGAAAGGTCAGGTCCAGGCCCTGCGGAGCCGTACCGACAACGCGGGCGAGCAACTCGAACGCTTAGAGGGAGCCCGAGCCGCTGCCGAAGCCCGAGCCGTCGAGGCGACCCGGGCATTCAAGGCGCTCGAGGCGACCGTCGCCGGCGCCGACGAGGGGGAAGCGGGGCTGGATGCCGAGTACGAGGCCGCGGACGCCAAACTGACGTCGACCCAACGCGTCGTGGCCGACCTGGCCGACGAGGAACGCGCCGCGTCGCAGCGGCGCGCAGCGCTGGCAGCGCGGGTCGAGGCGCTCTCGGTGGGCCTCGAGGTCGAGGACGGGCCCAGTCACCTCCTGGCCGCGGCCGACCGGGTGCGTGGTTTGCTCGGCTCCGTCGCTGGTCTCATCGAGGTGGAACCGGGTTACGAGGCTGCGGTCTCCGCCGGGCTGGGCTCGGCAGCCGATGCGGTCGCGGTCACCGATCTCGACGCGGCTGTCGAAGCCTTCGCACATCTCAAAGTCGACGATCTCGGTCGTGCCGGGCTCCTGCTGGCCGACAGCGACGCCGATTCGGCGCCGTGGCCGTCGTTGCCCGACGGTATTCGGTACCTGACCGACGTGGTTACCGGTGACGCGCCCGTACGGGGGAGCCTCCACCGCCTCCTGCACAAGATGGCGGTGGTCGAGGACCTGGCCGAGGCGCGGGTCCTGGTGGATCGCCTCGCCGACGTCACGGCCGTGACCAAGGACGGCGACGTCCTCTCGCGCTGGTTCGCAGCCGGCGGTTCGAGCGCGCGGCCGAGCCTGATCCAGGTCCAGGCCGCCGTCGACGAAGCGTCTGACCAGTTGGCGACTGCTGGTCACGACCTGGAACGGTTGCGGTTCGCGGTCAGCCAGGCTCAGAGCGAGGTCGAGGAGGCTCGGGTACGGCTCGACGTCGCCTTAGCTCGATTGCACGAGTCGGACGCAGCGCAAAGCGCCCTCGCCGAACAACTGGCCCAGTACAACCACACCGCTCGGGCAGCCCGCGGAGAAGCGGAGCGTCTCGCCGCCCAGATCCGGGCCGCCGTCGAGAGCCGGGACAAGGACCTGACGGCGCTAGAACAGCTGTCAGCGCGACTCGACCTGGCGTCGGTGGAGGGCGAGCTCGACGAGCCGGATCCCGAGGAACGAGACGCGACGGCCGCGGCCGAACGAGCCGCCCGATCGGCCGAAATGGAGGCACGGCTGGGCCTGCGCACGCTGGAGGAGCGGGTTCGTGCCCTGTCGGGGCGGGCCGAATCATTGCGGCGTGCCGCTCAGGCTGAGCGCGAGGCGCGGGCGCGTGCGGAGGCCCGCCGGGAGCAACTGAGGCGCGAAGGTGAGGCTGCTCGGGCCGTACACACGGCAGCGTCGTACCTGCTCGACCGGCTCGACGTCTCCCGGACCCACGCCGCAGCGGAACGCGACGCCGCCGAGGGGGCTCGGCTCGGAGCCAACGACGTCCTGGGTACGGCCCGCGCCACAGCGCGCCGGCTGGCCAAGGATCTCGAGGCCCTGGTCGATTCGGCCCACCGGGACGAGCTGGCCCGGTCCCAGCAGCGCATGCGGATCGAATCGTTGAGCGAGCGGGCGCTGGCCGAGGTCGGGATCGAGGCCGAGGCGCTGATGGCCGAGTACGGCCCAGCGGTTCCGGTTCCCGTCCTGACCAGGGACGACGGTAGCCCGCTCGATCCCGACGACGAGCCGGTCGAGCCCCACCCGTACGTGCGAGACGACCAGTTGAAACGGCTTCGCGCCGCCGAACGCAACCTCAACGTGCTGGGCAAGGTCAACCCGCTGGCGTTGGAGGAGTTCGACGCCATGCAGGAACGCCACGCGTTCCTGGCGACGCAACTCGACGACCTGAAACGCACCAGGGCCGACCTGTTGGCGATCGTCGACGAGGTGGACGAGCGGGTGAAGGAGGTCTTCGCTGCGGCGTACGCCGACGTGGCCCGCGAGTTCGAAATCGTCTTCGCCCGGCTGTTCCCCGGCGGGGAAGGCCGGCTGTTCCTGACGGAACCGGGATCGTGGTTGACGACCGGCGTCGATGTGGAGGCCCGACCGGCCGGGAAGAAGATCAGGCGGCTGTCGCTCCTGAGCGGCGGCGAGCGGTCGCTGGTGGCCGTGGCCTTCCTGGTCAGCCTGTTCCGGGCCCGACCCAGCCCGTTCTACATCCTCGACGAGGTCGAGGCCGCCCTCGACGACGTGAACCTCGGCCGGCTGCTCGAGATCTACGACGAACTGCGCGAGAACAGCCAGCTCCTGGTCATCACCCATCAGAAGCGAACGATGGAGGTCGCCGACGCTTTGTACGGCGTGACCATGCGCGGCGACGGGGTCTCGACAGTGATCAGTCAGCGGCTCCGCGATTGACCCGGCTGGCGGCCAATTAGGCTGAACCACCGTGGACATGATCTTCTGGTGGATCCTCGGCGGCGTCGTGCTGGCCATCATCGCGGCGAGCGGCATCGTCATCGCCTCGCGCGGCAGGAAACTGCCGCCCGTACCGGAACACCCTGAACTCCAGCCGGCCCCACCCGACGAGCACGAAGAAGCAGGCGCGGTGGCCGTCGACCACCCGGTCTCTCCGGTCGAGGTCGAACCCCGCACCGTCGACGTTCCCGAACCGCCGCTGTCGCGCATGGCTCGGCTGCGTCGTCGGCTGGCTGCCAGCAACAATGCGCTGGCCCGCGGCCTCGCCGACCTGCTGAGCGTCGACCGGATCGACGCGACGACCTGGGACGACTTCGAGACCACACTGATCTCGTCGGATCTCGGGATCGGCCCGACCACCGAGCTGACGGACGCCCTGCGTCAGCGCCTCGCGATCGACGGCGTCATGGACCCCACGGAAGCCCGCAAGGTGTTGCGCGACGAGATGATCACCCTCGCCAATCCGGGCCTCGACCGTACGGTCCGGGCGACGGGCGGCGAAGGCCCCGACGGCGAGGACCTGCCCGGCGTCATCCTCGTGGTCGGTGTGAACGGCACCGGCAAGACCACGACGGTCGGCAAGTTGGCGCGGGTGCTGGTGGCCGAGGGACGCACCGTGCTCCTGGGCGCCGCCGACACCTTCCGGGCAGCGGCCGCAGACCAACTGCAGACCTGGGGTGAGCGGGTCGGAGTCGAGACCGTCCGGGGTGCGGAAGGCGCGGATCCGGCGTCGGTGGCGTACACAGCAGTCAAGCAAGGCATCGATTCGGGCGTCGACGTGGTGCTCATCGACACGGCCGGCCGCTTGCACACGAAGACCGGTCTCATGGACGAACTCGGCAAGGTGAAGCGCGTCATCGAGAAGCTGGCCCCGGTGACCGAGGTGCTGCTCGTGCTCGACGCGACCACCGGCCAGAACGGCCTGACACAAGCGCGGATCTTCGAAGAGGTCGTCGACGTGACAGGGATCGTGCTCACGAAGCTCGACGGGTCTGCCAAGGGCGGAATCGTCGTGCAGGTGCAGCGTGAGCTGGGGGTACCGGTGAAACTCATCGGCCTCGGCGAAGGGGTCGACGACCTGGCCCCGTTCGACGCCGCCCAGTTCGTCGACGGACTGCTCGGTGACTGAGGTCGGGATTCGCCCGGCGCTCGAGACCGACGTCGACGCCATCACGGCGATCTACAACGAAGCCGTCGTCACCACGACCGCGAGCTGGGACGACCGTCCCGTCAGCCGTCACAGCCGTCTGGAGTGGTTGCGCGCGAACACATCCGGCCGCAACGTCACCCTCGTCGCCGAGATCGGCGGCCGGGTGGTCGGGTTTGCAAGTTACGGGGCGTTCCGCACGAAGGCGGGGTACGACGAAACGGTCGAGCACACGGTCTATTTGAGCCCGGAGTCACGCGGGTACGGCCTGGGCTCGCGTCTGCTCGGAGCTTTGATCGAAGCCGCCCGCCTGCGGGGTATCCACGTCATGGTGGGAGCCCTCTCGCACGAGAACGAGGCGTCGTTGCGACTGCACCAGACGCTGGGTTTCGTCGAAGTCGCGCGCATGCCCGAGGTGGGCAAGAAGTTCGGCCGGTGGCTGGATCTGGTGCTGGTGCAGCTGGTGCTCGACGACCGTCGGCGGCCCGGGGATCCGATCCCGACCGACTAGGCTGGGCCGGTCATGCCCAAGAACGCCGCCGGAACCGCCCCGGAACCTCCCACGTAACGCCCCGACGAGAAGGACTGACTCTCGTGTTCGACACCCTGCAAGACCGTCTCACCGCGGCATTCCGCAACCTCCGAGGCAAGGGCAAGCTGTCGGACGCCGACATCGATGCCACCCTGCGCGAAATTCGCGTCGCGCTGCTCGAAGCCGACGTCAACCTGCAGGTCGTCAAGGACTTCGTCGCCGCGATTCGCGAGCGGGCGAAGACCGAGGACCTGAGCCAGGCGCTCAACCCGGCGCAGCAGATCGTCAAGATCGTCAACGACGAGTTGATCACGATCCTGGGCGGTGAGACCCGCGAGATTCGGATGGCCAAGAAACCGCCGACCGTGATCATGTTGGCCGGTCTTCAGGGCTCCGGCAAGACCACCCTGGCCGGCAAGTTGGGTTTGTGGCTCAAGCAGCAGGGCCACACGCCGATGTTGGTGGCCGCCGATCTTCAGCGGCCCAATGCCGTACAGCAGTTGCAGGTCGTGGCGAAGCGGGCCGGAGTCGCGGCGTACGCCCCTCAGCCCGGCAACGGCGTGGGCGATCCGGTGCAGGTGGCCCGCCAGTCGATCGAGATCGCGCAGCGACACCTGCACGACGTCGTCATCGTCGACACCGCAGGCCGGCTCGGCGTCGACGAGGTGCTGATGCAGCAGGCGGCCGACATCAAGGCGGCGGTCAACCCCGACGAAGTGTTGTTCGTGGTCGACGCGATGATCGGTCAGGACGCGGTGAACACCGCGAAGGCGTTCGCTGACGGCGTCGGGTTCGACGGGGTCGTGCTGACCAAGCTCGACGGAGACGCCCGCGGCGGTGCGGCGCTGTCGATCGCCCGGGTCATCGGCAAGCCGATTCTGTTCGCGTCGAACGGCGAGAAGCTCGGCGACTTCGACATGTTCCATCCCGACCGGATGGCCGGCCGGATCCTCGACATGGGCGACATGCTGACCCTGATCGAGCAGGCCGAGAAGGTCTTCGACGCCGAACAGTCACAGAAGGCGGCCGAGAAGCTGCTCGGAGGCACCGGTGAGTTCGGGCTCCAGGACTTCCTGCAGCAAATGCAAGCCGTGCGCAAGATGGGCCCCTTGTCGAAGATCTTCGGGATGCTCCCGGGGATGGGCCAGATGCGGGAGCAACTGGACTCCATCGACGAGCGCGAGGTCGACCGGATCGAGGCCATCATCATGTCGATGACCCCCCAAGAACGCGCCAACGTGTCGATCCTCAACGGGTCTCGACGCGCGCGGATCGCCCGGGGTGCCGGCGTCGAGGTCAGCGCGGTGAACGACCTGGTCAACCGGTTCGTCGAGGCTCGCAAGATGATGCAGTCGATGGCCGGGATGATGGGCGGTGGTCCGGGCGGCGCGATGCCCGGGGCGGCCCGGCCACGCGGGCGGCAGCAGCCGGCCGCCAAGAAGAAGGGCGGCCGCGGGGTGTCCGGCAACCCGGCGAAGCGCAACGCGCCGAAGGAGATCGCAGCCCAACCGACGGGGGGCGACCCGATGGCGGCCTTCGCGGGCGACGGGGCCACCCCGCCCACCGAGGCCGAACTGGCCGAGGCGATGAAGAACTTCAACCTCCCACCGGATATCCAGCAGATGCTCAATCCGAAGAACAAGGGCCCTCGCTGAGCGACACACTGGGCGCATGACCGATCCGGAGGTCCTGCGCGACCTCATCCACACGCACACCCACGACGGGCACACGCACACTCACGTGAGCCCCGCCGTACCCGCAGGACCGGCACCACGACTCCATCTCGCTGGTGTGCTGCTGCCCGAGGGTGAGCCGACCGATGTCTGGATCGTGGACGGGTTGGTCACGTTCGATCCCGTGGCGGACGCGCTCACGGTCGCCACAGGGGTCTGGATCATGCCCGGACTGGTCGATGCCCACGCCCACGTCGGGCTCGGAGCCCGGGGGGCGGTCGACCAGGCGACGACCGAACAGCAGGCTGTGACCGATCGGGACGCCGGGGCACTCCTCATCCGTGATGCAGGGTCGCCGGCCGATACCCGCTGGATCGACGAGCGTGTGGACCTGCCACGGATGATCAGGGCCGGTCGGCACGTGGCGCGGACCCGCCGCTACATCAGGAATTACGCGGACGAGGTGGAGCCTGACGATCTCGTCGCAGCCGTTCAGCGCCAAGCGGAGCGCGGCGACAGATGGGTGAAGCTGGTGGGCGACTGGATCGACCGCGAGGCAGGGGATCTGACGCCGTCGTTCCCGGCTGACGCGGCTCGGGCGGCCATCGCCGCGGCTCATGATGCGGGTGCGCGGGTCACGGCCCACTGTTTCGGGGAGCAGTCGGTCGCCGAGCTGGTCGACGCCGGCATCGACGGGATCGAGCACGGCACGGGTCTCGACGACGCCACGATCGAGGTCATGGCCGAGCGCCAGGTCGCTCTCGTGCCGACCTTGGACAACCTCGACATCTTCCCGGGCATCGCCGACGACGCGGAGGCCAAGTTCCCGAGGTATGCGGCCCACCTGCGTGATCTGTACGCCAGACGGTGGGTGACGTACGGCAAGGCCTACGACGCGGGTGTGCCGATCTACGCCGGCACCGATGCCGGAGGGGTCGGCGCGCACGGCCGGATCGTCGACGAGATCGAGGCTCTGAGCCGGGTCGGTGGCGTCGAATTCGCGCTCGGTGCCGCCTCGTGGCGGGCGAGGGAGTGGCTGGGTCGCTCCTGTCTGGGCGAGGGAGACTCGGCCGACCTTGTGGTTTTCGCCGAAGATCCTCGCGTGCATCTCGGGACAGCTCGCGAGCCGGTCTTGGTGATCCTGCGTGGACGGATCGTGAGCGGGCGTTCGAGCCGGTAGGAGCCTCGCGTTGTTGGCTTTGGACAACAACACATGGTCGGGTCGACCCAAATCGATGCGCTGCGGAGGTGCGACGGCGCACAATGAAGGTGGCGCATCGGTGCGCCGGTCCGGGCGCACGCACCCTGAGGTGCGCTGAGAGGACCAGGATCGTCATGTCCACAGACGAAGCTCCCACCGACGTCACTGTCGCCGAACCAGCTGTCGACGAGGACGAGGAGGGTTTCGTACCTCCTCCCGGTCGTGTCGGCGGCACCCTGGCCTTGGGTGTCTCGACCGCCATCGACAACTCCGAGGGTGGTATCTCGAAGACCTTCTTTCCCCAGATCATGCTGGCCTTCAACGTCGGCGACAGCGGGCTGGGCCTGTTGAACGCATTGGGCATGCTCGCGCGGTCGATCTTCGGGCCGTTCTGGGCCCTCGGCGCCGACCGGTTCGGCCGCAAGCGGGTCCTGTTCGTCGTGACAGGCCTGTGGGGGCTCTGGACGGCAGCAACAGGTTTGGCGACCTCGTGGCCCATGCTGCTGGTTTTGTACGGCATTGCCCTCGTCGGCACGGTGGCTTCGGAACCGATTCTCAACGGGTTGCTGGGGTCGCTCTATCGGCGCTCCGAGCGGGGGCGCGCGTACGGGCTGGTCCGCGCCACCGGCTCCGGCCTGGGGTTCGTGCTGACTCCGCTCGTCGGCCAGTTCGGTGCCAGCCCCGAGGGGTGGCGGTGGGCAATGATGGCCATGGGTGCGTTGTCCGTGGTCTCGGGGATCCTGATCCTGATCTTCGTCCACGAGCCGAAGAAGGTCGTCGCGGCCGACGAGCTGGGCGAGGAGATGAAATCCGACGCCGGCGTGTTCAGGCTGTCCGACGCCGTGAAGCTGTTCAAGATTCCCACGATCGCCCTCATGGCACCGATGCTCTTGTTCGTCAGTTCACTCGTGATCTTCGGGTTTATGAGTCTGTTCTGGGCGCGAGATTTGGGGTACGGCGTGGTCAACGCGTCGTACCTGTCGACCGTCTTCCAGATCGGTGCCTTCTTCTCCGCCCTGCTGGGAGGGTTCCTCGCCGACATCTTCCAGAAGAAGTTCGGGCCGCGTGGGCGCGTCATGCTCTTCCAGTTGTACGCCGTGGCCTTCGCGGCGATCACCTACGTCTCGTTCCAGATGGCCGCGGTGTTCGATACCGACGTCTCGAAGGGCAACGGCCAGGAGGTGACGAACACCCCCAGCATCGCCTACTACGTCGTGATCTTCCTGATGGGGTTGATCTTCTCGATCGGCTTCTCCGGCTGCGTGCTCCCGATGGTGTCCTCCGTAGCGCCGAAGCAACTCGCCGCGACAGCGTTCGCCGTGTTGTTCTCCCTGATCCAAGGGGCGATCACGGCCGCGCTGAGCCTGTCGCTCGGCGCGATTTCTCAGGCTGTGGGGAGCCTCCAACTGACGTTGCTGTGGTTCGGGTCGATTCCCTATCTGATCAACGCGGTCTACTGGACGTTGTTCTACCGGGTCTTCCCTCGTGACGTTGCACTCCAGGCAGAACGCACCCGCCTGGTGGAGAAGCACCGGTTCTGAGGCTCCCGACGAGCGGATCTGTCTAGGCTCGATGGATTCGAGGAGGAACCATGGAATACACACATCTGGGTCGCAGCGGATTGTCGGTCAGTCGCCTGTGTCTCGGCACGATGAACTTCGGGCCGGAGACCAACGAGGCCGATTCCCACTCGATCATGGACCGGGCCCACGCCGGCGGGATCAATTTCTTCGACACCGCGAACGTGTACGGCCAGAAACCGGGCGAAGGCGTGACCGAGCACATCATCGGTCGGTGGTTCGCCACGGGCGGCGGCAGGCGCGAGAAGACCGTTCTGGCGACGAAGTTGTACGGCTCCATGGGCGAGTGGCCCAACGAGACATTCCTGTCCGCCTTGAACATTCGCCGCTCGTGCGATGCCTCCCTCCGGCGTCTGCAGACCGACTACATCGACCTCTATCAGATGCACCACGTCGACCGGTCGACCCCGTGGGACGAGATCTGGGAGGCCATGGACGTCTTGCGCCAGCAGGGAAAGATTCTCTACGTCGGTTCGTCGAACTTCGCGGGCTGGCACATCGCGCAGGCACAGGAAGCGGCGAAGGCCCGGCACTTCCTCGGGCTGGTCAGCGAACAATCGATCTACAACCTGATCAACCGGTGGGTCGAGCTCGAAGTGCTGCCGGCTGCGGTCGATTACGGGGTCGGCGTCATCCCATGGTCACCGCTCCATGGCGGTCTGCTGTCGGGCGCCCTCCGCAAGGAGCGCGAGGGTGGCGGATCACGCTCCGGCAAGGGGCGGGCCTCCGAGGGGTTGGAGCAGCACCGCGGGGCGTTGGAGCGGTACGAGGATCTCTGCGCGGATCTGGGAGAGGATCCGGCCCACGTGGGCTTGGCGTGGCTCCTGACCCGCGAGGGTGTGACGGCCCCGATCATCGGTCCGCGCACGATCGATCAACTGGAAGGCACGCTCCGTGTCCCCGAGATCGACCTGTCTGCCGAGACGCTCGCCAAGCTCGACGAGATCTTCCCGGCCCCCGGGCCGCACGGATCCAAGCCGGCGCCCGAGGCGTACGCCTGGTAGCTCGTCATCTGGTGATGGTTCGGTCGCCACTCGGGTGCGCTGTCGGTGGACGTGATCGACCCGTCGACCTTCGGCGTCCCGAGCGAGGCAGCGCGTCACGCGGCCGTGATCAGGAGCGTCACGTTGAGAGCCACCACCAACCCGACCACGATCCACGAGACCACCCGCAGGGCGGGACCGACGACGTACGCACCCATCACCTCCGACCGGCCGGTGAACCAGGCCAGCGGGCCCAGCACGAACGCGATCCCGAAGCTCAGCACGACCTGACTGGCCACGAGGATCAACGTCGCCGACAGTCCAGTCAGCAACAGCACGACCGCAGGCAGCAGCGTCACGCTGCGGCGTACCAACGTCGGGATCACGAGCGGGAACGAATCACGCACGATGTGCGACCCGGCGTGTGTTCCGACGATCGCCGAGCCCAGCCCGGAAGCGAGCAGACCGGCTCCGAGAGCCGCCGCCGCAACGGGTCCCAACGACGAGCCGAGTGAGGCGTGCGCCTGCTCGATCGTGTCGGCCTCGACGCCCCTCAGCGCCGCTGCACCGTACAGCAGCATCGCGATGTTGACGCTCCCGGCCAGGAGCAGGGCCAGCAGGACGTCCCAGATCTGCACGCGCAAGAGGTGGGGGATGGATGCGACGAGTTCCCCGTCGGGCCGGTACCGGTCCACCGCGAGGGCCGAATGGAGGTAGATCGCGTGCGGCATCACGGTCGCGCCCAGCATCGCCGCGACCAGCGGCCACCCGCCGGCGGGAGCGCCAGGCACCAGGCCCGCCAGGGTGGCCAGGGGGTCAGGAGGCGCCCACGCGAGTCCTGCGAAGAAGGCCAGCGCGACGAGGCCGCCGAAGCCGGCAACCACCCATTCGAACACCTGCTCGCCGCGGGAGCGCAACAAGGGGAGCAGGAGCAGGGTGGCCCCTCCGACCAGGAGGCCGCCGAGCCACAACGGCCACCCGAACAGGAGGTACAGCCCCAGGGCCCCACCGACGACTTCGGCGAGGTCGGTCGCCGCCGCGATGACGAGAGCGAGGGCGCCGTGGCCCACCTGCCAGACCCGACCGTGCCGTCGTAGTCGGTCGGAGACCAGCGAGGCCAACGACTGACCGGTGACGATCCCCAGTCGTGCCGACAGGTACTGGGCGATCACCGCCATCAGGCTGGCCGACGCCAGCACCCAGACCAGGGCATAGCCGTACCGACTCCCGGCGCTGAGGTTCGCTGCGATGTTGCCAGGATCGACATACGCGATCGCGGCCACGAAGGCTGGGCCGAGTAGCCCGAAGAGGTGGCGCCGACCGGCGGTGCGCGACACTCCACCTCCTCCGGCGAATGGTGGGGGCGGGCCGTACGCCTCCGGTTTCGTCCCTAGCGGCTCAGTCTGGCAGACTGATGGGCGCGTCTGCGCCGTTGTGCCCTCTCTCACGGCTGCGCGGATTCCCCGGAAGCTGACGGTGTCCCCACACGCCACGACGTTTCCACCGAGACGCCTGGACTGTCCAGGCACGTTCCTACAGGAGAACCACCCACGTGGCTGTCAAGATCCGCCTGAAGCGGCTGGGCAAGATCCGGTCGCCCCACTACCGCATCGTCGTCATGGACGCGCGCACCAAGCGCGACGGTCGCGCGATCGAGGAGATCGGGCTCTACCACCCGAAGAACGAGCCGTCCCTGATTCGCGTGGACTCAGAGCGCGCCCAGTACTGGCTCGGCGTCGGCGCTCAGCCGACCGAGGCCGTCGTCGCGCTGTTGAAGCGATCCGGCGACTGGCAGAAGTTCACCGGCGACACGACCCCGTCGGGCATCGATCCTCAGCGGGAACGCGGCGACAAGATGGCTGCGTTCAACAAGGCGCTGGCTGATGCCGAGGGCTCGTCGGCGACCGAGGCGATTTCGAAGGCCAAGAAGTCGACGAAGAAGGACGACGAGGCTCCGGCCGCCGAGGCCGCTGCCGAGGCTGATGCGACCGACGAGGCCTGAGGTGCTGACCGAGGCGCTCGAACATCTGGTGCGCGGGATCGTGACCTACCCCGACGACGTCGTGGTGAAGGATCTCGATCTGCGGCGCGGCCGGATGCTCGAAGTGCGGGTCCACCCCGACGACGTCGGCAAGGTGATCGGGCGGCAAGGCCGCACCGCGTCAGCTTTGCGCACTGTCATCGCCGCGCTGGGCGGTCGTGAGCAGGTACGGGTCGACTTCGTCGACGTCGACCGTCGGGCCAATCGGGGCTCGCGGCGCCGCTGATGGCACCCGCATCCGACGCCTCGCCTGCGCCACAGGCGGGGCGTCGCGTCGTTCCCGGGATCGACGTGGTCGTGGGAGTCGTCGGTCGTGCCCATGGCTTGCGCGGTGACGTCACGGTCGAACTTCGTACCGACGAACCTCACGCCAGGTTCGCGCCCGGGTCGGTGTTGGGGTGGGAAGGTGGTACGACCACGCTGACCGTCGAGGCCAGCCGCCCAGGCGCTGCCGGCCGATGGTTGCTGCGTTTCGTCGAGGCCGCCGACCGTACGGCCGCCGAGTCTTTGCGCGGCAGGATCCTCACGGCCCACGTCGATCCCTCGGAGCGCCCGACGGGCGACGACGACGAGTACTACGACCGCCAATTGAGGGGACTGCGCGCCCTCACGCCCAGCGGTGACCTGATCGGTCTCGTGACCGATGTCGTCCACCTGCCCGCCCAGGATTTGTTGGCGATCCGGACGGACTCCGGTGATCGGCTGGTGCCCTTCGTTTCCGAACTCGTGCCGCAGATCGATCTCACCGCTGGGACTTGCACGATCGCCGCGATCGACGGCTTGCTGTTCGACCCCGATCCGGAGGAGCAGGCATGAGGATTGACGTCGTCACGATCTTCCCTGACTACCTGGCTCCGCTGTCTCTCTCCCTGGTCGGCAAGGCGATCGCCGCCGGCATCGTCGACGTTGCGGTTCACGACTTGCGCGACTGGACTCACGACCGGCACCGGACGGTCGACGACACTCCGTACGGCGGAGGAGCGGGCATGGTGATGAAGCCCGAGCCGTGGGGGGAGTGCCTCGACGCCCTGCTCGGGCCCGGCCCGAACGACGGCACCGTGCTCGTCGTACCCACGCCGGCGGGGGTGCCGTACACCCAGAGCGAAGCGATCGACCTGGCGAACGCCGAGCGGATCGTCATCGCTTGTGGCCGGTACGAAGGCATCGACGCCAGGGTGGCCGAACACTTCCGCACCCGAGTCGAGGTGAGGGAGTTGTCCCTCGGCGACTACGTGCTCAACGGCGGAGAGGTCGCCGCGTTGGCGATCGTCGAGTCGGTCGTACGGCTCCTGCCCGGGGTCGTCGGCAATCCCGAATCGCTTGTCGAGGAATCGCATTCCGCCGACCAGGACGGGCTGCTGGAGTATCCGGTCTTCACTAAGCCACCCACCTGGCGTGGCCTCGCCGTACCCGACATCTTGTTGAGCGGCCATCACGCGAATATCGCCACTTGGAGAGCCGAGCAGGCCAGGGCGCTCACCGTCGAACGTCGGCCGGACCTGATCCGGGATTCACCGCCGGTCGGCTGATTCCTCCCGAGTCACCGGCGTCCTCCGATCGGAGGACCTCAGGTCGGGGCAGTTGGGGGATTCTGCAGGCGACGGGGTCGGCGAGTCTGGAGCCATGGCATTGATCGAAGTCACCGGGCTCACGAAGTCCTACGGTCCCCGGATGGTGGTGCGCGGTCTCGACCTGCACGTGGACGAGGGTGAAATCGTCGGCATTCTCGGGCCCAACGGGTCGGGCAAGACGACCGCCGTCGAGTGCATCGGCGGGCTGCGCCGTCGTGACGGTGGCACGGTGACCGTCGCGGGGCGCGACCCCGCGATCGAGCCGCAGGGGTTGAGAGATGTGCTCGGCATGCAGCTGCAGGAGTGCCGTCTGCCTCAGCGCATCCGCGTCGCAGAGGCGCTGGAGCTCTACGCGGCCTTTGATGCGCACCCGCGCTCGGCGGGCGACTTGCTCGAACGATTCGGGCTTGCGGGGCAGGCCGGCCAGCCGTTCGGCAAGCTCTCCGGTGGACAGCAGCAGCGGCTGTCGATCGCCTTGGCCCTCGTCGGACGTCCTCGCATCGCGTTTCTCGACGAATTGACGACCGGGCTCGATCCAGCCGCCAGGCGCGACCTGTGGGATTACCTCACGCTCTTGCGCGACGACGGGATGACGATGCTGCTGGTCACCCATTTCATGGACGAGGCCGCCTACCTGTGCGACCGGATCCTCATCGTCGAAGACGGTCGCGTGGTCGCGACGGGTACCCCGGACGACATTGCCTCTGCTGTGGGGCACCAAGAGACGTCGTTCGACCTCGACTCGGCGGTGGACCTCGAGGTCCTTCGCCGCGTTCCCGGGGTGACTGACGTGATGGTCACGCGCGGCCGGGTCGTGGTTCGTGGCGACGCCGGCTCGCCCCAGGCGGTCCTCGCGGCGCTCGTCGCGTACGGCATCACCGTCCAGGGGCTGCGGGTCGCCTCGCCCTCCCTCGACGACGCCTACCTCGCCTTGACCCAGGAAGGAACCCCCCGATGACCGCAACCGTCCTGCGCGCCACCGCAACGCAACCTACCCGCAGGTTTGCGCAGGCCTTCCGTGCCCACCTGCGCAACGAAACTCGCCTGTTGCTGCGGGAACCGGCTGCTCTGGTGTTCGGTGCCGTCCTGCCGCTCGCGGCGATCGTCGTCATGTCGGCGATCCCTGCGGCTCGCGAGCCGGTGGCCGACTTCGGGGGTTTGTCGGTGGTCAGGGTGTACCAGCCGACGATCGTGCTGTTCGCCACGTCGGTGCTGGGCCTGACGATCATGCCCGTGATCCTGGGCGGCTACCGGCAGCAGGGCGTGCTGCGCAGGTTGCGTACGACCCCCGCCTCCCCGGCCACCCTGCTGGCCGCGTTGTTCCTCGTGGTCGCCGTCGTCGGTCTGGTGGTCGGGACTTTGCTGATCGTGATCCCGGCCGTGGCCGGCGCGGGGCTGCCAGCCCACCTCGGATGGTTCGCCCTCGTGGCTTGCCTCGGCCTCCTCGCCTTCTTGGCGCTCGGGACCGTGATCGCCGCGCTCGTGCCGTCGGCACCAGCCGCCGCGGGTGTCGGCAACGTCGTCGCGGCCCTCATGTGGTTCTCTGCCGGCCTGTGGCTGCCCCGTGCCTACTTTCCCGGGTGGTTGTCGACGATCACCGACCTGACCCCTGGTGGCGCGGCCACCCGAGTCATGTTGGACGCCACCTTGGGCATGCAGCCAGCTTGGCAGGAGCTGGTCGTCCTCGTTGCGTGGACGGTCGTCGGCGCGGCCTGGGCGGTCCGCGTCTTCAGGTGGGAATGAGGTGGCGGCAAGATGACGTTCATGCCGCCCGGCCCGCCCGTTCGTCGCGATCGCCTTCGGCTGCCGGTCGTGCTGGGCCTTCTGGCCGCCAGCTTCTCCGGGGCTGTGGTGATGGCGGTGGCGGGCGTCCCGGTGGTTCGAACGGCCGACCTGCCCTGGATCGCGGTCGCAGCCGTGCTCATCGCCGGATTGCGCGTGGTCGCCGACCGGGTGGCGCTGCCGCCGACTCGTGCGCGGCTGGTGTTCTGGGTCAACTTGGCGCTCGCCACCGTGGCCGTCTGGGGGTCGCCGGCATTCGGGCTGTACCTGTTCATCGGCTATTACGAGTCGGCTCGTCTGCCCACGCGTGCGGACCAGCTGGTCGGGGTGGTCGGTACGGCCCTGGTGATCGCGGTCGCGCAGGTCGGAGGACCCCGATCGCTCCTGTTCACTGCGTGGGTATACGTCGCCTTCGTGGCAGCCAACCTGCTGGTCACGGGACTGATGCTCGTCTTGGACCAGCAGCGGGAACACTTGTTCGTGGAGTTGAGCCGGGCCAACGAAGGGCTCCGCGCTGAACAAGGTCGTTCGGCTGCCCTGCGCGACCAACTCGTGGCCCAGGCGCGCGAGGCCGGCATCGTGGAGGAGCGTGCGCGGCTCTCCCGAGAAATCCACGACACCGTGGCTCAAGATCTCGTCGCCATCATTGCCCAACTGGACGCTGCGGCTGGGGCACCCGCCGCGGAGCGCGATCGCCGTCTGACACCACCCCCCGTGAAGCCCTCGCAGAGGCGAGGCGTGCCGTACGCGCTCTGGCATCCCCACGCCTGGACGAGGCCGACCTGCCCCTGGCATTGGACGACCTGTTGGGTCAATGGCGCTCAGCCACGGGGCTCGGAGGGGAGCTGCGGGTGTCGGGACGGCCGGTCCCGTCCGGGCACGACGACGCGTTGCTGCGGGTTGCCCAGGAGGCCTTGGCCAACGTCGCCAAGCACGCCGGGGCAGAGCGGGCCGACGTCACTGTCGTCTACGCCCCGATCAGCGTCTCGCTCGAGGTGTGCGACGACGGTGCCGGTTTCGACCCGGACGCCGTCGGACGTGGGTTCGGTCTGGCGGGCATGCGGGTACGGGTGGCCGAAGCGGGCGGCACGCTCACCATCGACGGCGGGCCCGAGGGTGGAACACGCGTCGTGGCCGTTACGCCCGTGCGGGAGGATTCATGATCTCTGTTGTCATCGCCGACGACCACCCGCTCGTTCGAGACGGGATCGTGGCGATCCTCAGCCGCGAATCCGACATCGTCGTGGCTGCCGAGGCGGCCTCCGGGCCGGAAGCCGTCGCGATGACGAGTCGCCACGACCCAGACGTCGTGCTCATGGATCTCCGCATGCCGGGCGGTGACGGCGTGGACGCCATCCGTGCGCTTCGGGCGGCTTCCGCCCATCGGCCCCGCATTCTGGTGCTGACGACGTACGACACGGATCGCGACGTCCGAGCGGCCCTGACCGCCGGGGCCGATGGCTACCTGCTCAAGGACACGCCGAGGGCCGATCTGATCCGCGCCCTGCGCGAGTTGGCGGCGGGACGCCCCGTGCTGTCGACGACGGCGCTCGCGTCGCTGGCCGGTCGGGGTACGCCTGACGTGGCCCTCACGGCACGCGAACTCGACGTTGTGCGAGAACTTGCCGCCGGAGGCACCAATCGTGAGGCGGCTGCCCGGCTGTTCGTCAGCGAGACGACGTTCAAGACGCATCTGCAGCGGGTGTACGAGAAGCTGGGAGTGTCCGACCGGGCGGCCGCGGTACGGGTGGCATACGAGCGGGGCCTCGTCTGATATCGCGACTCGGCGGAACGAATCCTTTGAATGGCCTGTGCTGCCGGTCATACTGGCTCGGTTACCCCCGAAGGGACGTTGCCATGGCAGTCAGGTTCGTCACGCTGGTGCTAGCCGCGATGGTTGCATTGGCGGGATGCGGCTCGGGCGTCGTCACCGACCCCGCAGCCAATACGTCCACGGGAATGAATGCTCCAGGCTCGACCGAAGGGCCGCCGCCTCCGCCGGGGGTCTCGAAGGCGGATCCGTCGCTGCTGCCGATCCTCACCACGTCGGCGCTCACGTCAGCTCCGGACAAGATCACGACGGCCGTCCCCAACCTGGCCAATGCCCGCGCGTTCAACGAAGGCATGTGGCTCGTCAGAGGAGCGTTCCTGCGGGCGTACAGCTGGGGCGCCAAGGGCGAGTTCGTGCTCGACTGGAACCTCGTTGCAGCCTCCCAGGACACCATCGGCGTGCTGCTGCAAGGCCGTACCGTGCGAGACGGCAAGGTCACCGTCGCTCCCGCTTCGGTCTGGTTCGACGCCACGACCAACCGCGTCGCGAGTGGCGCTGCCCTGATCAAGCCGGGGTCCTGGGGTGCGTTCACTGCGGCCGTCGTCGCCAGCGCCAAGGACGCCCCCGCCGACAAGCTCAAGGAGGCGCTGGCGTCGGAGATGGCTCCGCGCGGCAACGGACCGGCGCTGGCCTTTTCGAGCAACGGCGACCTGCTCGTCGACTTCGGGATCCACACCGTGTCCCAGGCTGAAGGCACGTATGTCGTACGGCTCAAAGCCGACCAGGTCTCGGGTTGGCTGTCGGGACTCGGGCTTCGGGCGAAGGATGCCTCCGCGAAACCGTCCGCGTTCAACCCCGCGACGATCACCGGCCCGCCGAAGCCCGAGCCCGAGACCGCCGCGAACGCGGCTACGCCGTCGGCGTCGGCCAAGAGCCCCGCTGCCTCGGCCGCCGCGTCGGGGACGCCGAGCGCGGGCCCTGCGCCCGTCGTCGACGACCGTCCCAACATCGGCGTCGTCCCCGATTGCCGGAAGCTGAAGTGCGCCGCGCTGACGTTCGACGACGGCCCGTACCCGACCACGACCGGGCAGGTACTGGCCGGCCTGACCAAAGGCAAGGTCTCGGCGACCTTCTTCGCCCTCGGCACGTCGATTTCGGGGAACAAGGGGCTGCTGCTCAAGTCGGCGTTGGCCGGATACGACATCCAGAGCCACTCCTCGGTGCACGACATGATGACCAAGAAGAGCGACGCCGCCCTCAAGGACCAAATCACGAAGAACTCCGACGCGATCCGCGCCGTGACCGGCTACACGCCCTGGCTGTTGCGTCCGCCCTACGGAGACCGCAATGCCCGGGTGAACCAGGCGATCGGGGCCCAGGCAGCGGCGGTCGCGATCTGGGACGTGGACACGGAGGACTGGAAGACGAAGAACGGGGCGACGACGGCTGCGCGGGCCGCTGCGGCCAAGCCGGGCGACATCGTGCTCATGCACGACATCCAGCCCTCGACCGCCAACGCGATCGACGACATCGTGGGTGGCATGACCAAGAACGGTCTGACGGTCGTGAGCATGGCGGAGCTGGTGCAGCCCGGGGCGTGGCAGTACGGGGTGCCGTACTGCGCCGCCATCGGGCGTGCTTCGGCCACGTGTTGAGCACGTCTTGAGCCACAGAAGCGATTCGGCCCGACTCGACCTGACCCCGGTGCCTGTCGCTGTCAGTCCCGATGGCTAAGGTGCTGTTCGTGGCGACAACAACCATTTCCGTTCACACCAGGGCGGCTCGATCCTCCGTCGCGATGAAGATCCTGATGGCCGTGACGGGCTTGATCCTGGTGGCATTCCTGCTGATGCACATGTACGGGAACCTCAAGATGTTCCTGGGGCCCGACTCCTTCAATCACTACGCCCACTGGCTCAAGGGCACGACCGAGGACGGCGGGATCATGTACCCGCTGCTGCCGGCCGGGTGGTTCATCTGGATCTTCCGAGCCGTGCTCCTGGCCTCGATCGTGGCCCACATGTGGTCGGCCGCCGTGCTGACCGGGCGCTCGCTGCGGGCCCGCGGCAGGTATCAGCGCACGGACCGGCGGGCGCAGACGTACGCCGCCCGCACCATGCGCTGGGGCGGGATCATCCTGGCCCTGGTGCTGCTGTTCCACTTGGCTCAGTTCACCGCCCTCTTGATCACTCCCGGGTTCGACCCCAAGACGGCGACGCCGTACTCGATGGTCGTGGCTTCGTTCAGCCAGCTGTGGGTTGTGGTCCTGTACGCGATCTGGATGATCGCGGTGTGTTTGCACGTACGGCATGGCTTCTGGAGTGCGTTCACCACCTTGGGCGGTAACACGAGCGCGGGTGCCCGCAAGGTGCTGAACGGACTGGCCGTGTTCGTCGCCGCCCTGCTCTACCTGGGCTTCATGATCATGCCGATCGCTGTCTACGCAGGACTGGTGAAGTAATGACGACCACGACCGAAACCACAGAGACGACGACCGCCGCGACCGATCCGGCGCTGGCGTACTACCGCCTCGGCGACGAGATCCGCGACGAGAAGACCCCAGCGGGACCGATCGAGAAGAAGTGGCCGACCCGGCAGTTCGAGGCGAAACTGGTGAATCCGGCCAACCGGCGCAAGCTGACCGTGATCATGGTCGGCACCGGCTTGGCCGGCGGCGCCGGCGCTGCGACGCTCGGCGAGGCGGGCTATAACGTCCTCAACTTCTGCTACCAGGACAGCCCCCGCCGCGCGCACTCGATTGCCGCCCAGGGTGGCATGAACGCGGCCAAGAACTACCGCAACGACGGCGACTCGGTGCAGCGGTTGTTCTACGACACCGTCAAGGGCGGCGACTACCGGGCACGCGAGGCAAACGTCTACCGGCTCGCCGAAGTCAGCGCCAACATCATCGACCAATGCGTGGCCCAGGGCGTTCCGTTCGCACGAGAGTACGGCGGCCTCCTCGACACCCGCTCGTTCGGTGGTGTGCAGGTGCAGCGCACGTTCTATGCGCGTGGCCAGACCGGCCAGCAGCTTCTGATCGGTGCCTACCAGTCGCTGGAGCGTCAAGTACACGCCGGCACGGTCAAGATGTACGCCCGGCACGAGATGGTCGAACTGATCGTGATCGACGGCCGCGCCCGCGGCATCGTCACGCGCAACATGGTGACCGGCGCGATCGAGCCCTGGTTCGCCGACGCGGTCGTGCTGGCGACGGGCGGGTACGGGAACGTGTTCTTCCTGTCGACCAACGCGATGGGCTGCAACGCCACGGCAGTCTGGCGCGCACATCGCAAGGGCGCCTACTTCGGTAACCCGTGCTTCACGCAGATCCACCCGACCTGCATTCCGGTTCATGGTGAGACGCAGTCCAAGCTCACGCTGATGAGCGAGTCGCTGCGCAACGACGGCCGGATCTGGGTGCCGAAGCGGGCCGAGGATTGTGACAAGGATCCCCGGCAGATTCCGGAGGAAGACCGCGACTACTACCTGGAGCGGATCTACCCGGCATTCGGCAACCTCGTTCCTCGCGACATCGCGAGCCGCCAGGCGAAGAACATGTGCGACGAGGGTCGCGGCGTCGGGCCGGCGGTCCTCGAGCGCGACCTCGACGGCAACGAGTCGATGGTCCGCCGTGGCGTGTATCTCGACTTCTCGACCGCGATCAACCGGCTGGGCCAGGACAAAGTCTCGGCGTCGTACGGGAATCTCTTCGACATGTACCTGCAGATCACCGGTGAGAACCCGTACGAGGTGCCGATGAGGATCTACCCCGCCGTCCACTACACGATGGGTGGGGTGTGGGTCGACTACGACCTGCAGAGCACGATCAAGGGTCTGTACGTCACCGGCGAGGCCAACTTCTCCGATCACGGCGCCAACCGGCTCGGGGCATCGGCCCTCATGCAGGGACTCGCCGACGGCTACTTCGTGCTCCCGAACACCATCAACGACTACCTGGCGGCAGGCCCCTTCCCCAAGGTCGACGTCACGACGCCGGAGGCGGCCGAAGCCGTGGCCTCGGCCAAGGAGCGCGTCGAGAAGCTGATGAGCGTCCAGGGCACCCGATCGGTCGACTCGTTCCACAAGGAACTCGGCCAGATCATGTGGGAGTACTGCGGGATGGAGCGCAAGGAGAAGGGCTTGGAGATCGCGATCGCCAGGATCCGGGAACTGCGCGAGGAGTACTGGAACAACGTCAAGGTCACCGGCATCGCCGACAACCTGAACCAGGCGCTCGAGCGCGCAGGCCGGGTCGCCGACTTCATGGAACTCGCCGAACTCATGTGCATCGACGCTCTCCATCGCCGCGAATCCTGCGGTGGCCACTTCCGCGCCGAGAGCCAGACCGAGGACGGCGAGGCCATGCGCCACGACGACCAGTACCTCTATGTGGCGGCCTGGGAATGGACACCCGACGGGCCGATCCTGCACAAGGAACCCCTGGAGTACGAATTCATCGAGCTGAAGCAGCGGAGCTACAAGTGAAGATCACACTGCGCATCTGGCGCCAGGACAACGCCAAGAGCGAAGGCCGGATGGAGACGTACCACCTGGACGGTGTCAGCGAGGACATGAGCTTCCTGGAGATGCTCGACCTCCTCAACGAACAGCTGACGGCCTCCGACGTCGAGCCCGTGGCGTTCGATCACGACTGTCGTGAGGGCATCTGCGGCACGTGTGGCGTCGTCATCAACGGTTCGCCGCACGGCCGGTACATGTCAGCAGTACCCACCACTACCTGCCAGCTGCACATGCGCAGCTTTGCCGACGGGGCCACGATCGAGATCGAGCCGTGGCGCGCAGGGTCGTTCCCGGTGATCAAGGACCTGGTGGTCGACCGGTCGGCCTTCGACCGGATCATCGCCTCGGGTGGCTACATCAGCACCAACGTGGGCTCCGCGCCCGACGCCCACGCGACCCCGGCTCCGAAGCGCGAGGCGGACCGGGCGTTCGACAACGCCGCCTGCATCGGCTGTGGTGCGTGTGTGGCGGCGTGTCCGAACGGTTCGGCGATGCTCTTCACGTCGGCGAAGATCACCCACTTGGCGATGCTTCCGCAAGGTCAGCCCGAGCGCTGGACCCGGGTCAAGAGCATGGTCAGCCAGCACGACGCGGAAGGGTTCGGCGGCTGCACGAACGTGGGCGAATGCGCGTCTGTCTGCCCGAAGGAGATCCCGTTGGAGTCCATCGCGCAACTGAACAAGGACCTGATCAAGGCGTTGTTCAAGGCTGACGGCAAGTAGACGTCAGCAGCCGTCCCAGCCGAGGAACGTGGTGTACGGCTGCAGGACGACGAAGGTCACGGTGTCCGTGTCGCTCATCGTGACCTTGTCGAAGTTCCCGATGAACGCGATCTCGTGTCCGTCGGCGACCACGGTGTAGACCTCGAACTTTCCACCGACACCGTCTTTGGCCTCGACGCGACCGCGGGTGCCGTAGATCTGCTTGACGTCGCCAACGCTCATCCCGACACTGGCGCCAGAGAGGGTGCTGTGCTTGCTCGTCGCCAGCATGATCTGGCCGATCGTGCCTTGGCCGTAGTTTCGGAACCTGACCCCTTCGGCCATGAGGCGGGGTGACGCGTCCCACGTCTTCTCGCAGATCTGGCTGGGTACGGCCCATCCCGCGTCGACGAGCACCGACACCGGCATTCCGAGGGTGAGTTGCCCCAACCCGGCGGTGGTCAGCACGTCTCCAGGCTCGATCATCGCCGTCCGGGATGGCGAAGCCGACGCCTGGGTGGAGGGCTGAGTCGGCGCCGGTGTCTGTGTCGGCGTGACGGGCGGAGGCGTGGTGGTCGCTGGTGCCGAGGCCGTCACCTCGGGCCGGGCCGGAATGCCTCGGTCCCCTTGGCCCCAGTTCTGCACGACGGCGATCGTGCCGGCCGCCAGCACGGCGATCGACGCAACACCGGCGATCGTCGCACGAACTGTACGACGACGGCCCGCGATGCGGCGGACCTCACGTGGGCTGAGTCGTTCGCTCACGGTCTCCTCCTTCAAGGTGTCGAAGTACGGGCTGGGGTCGATCTCGTGATCAGGCATGAGCTGACTCCTCGGACAGGAAAGCCGAAAGTGCGGCTCGGGCCCGGGAGAGGCGGGCCTTGACGGTGCCGGCAGGGGAGCCGGTCTCCAGGGCGATGTCGGCGATCGACAGGTCTGCCATGTGGAACAGCACGATCGCTCGTCTCTGATCGTCTGGAAGGCGGGCGAGGGCCCGGTCGATGGCGACCCGGTCAGGGGAGGGTTCACGCGGCGGGGTTGGCCGGATCGACGGGTCGGCGGCACGGGCGAACAGTCTCGACCGCCGCCAGTGCGATACGGCCGGTCGGTACGCGGTAGTTCGAACCCAGGCCTCGGGATTGGCCTCGGATCGCAGCTGACGGCGTCGATCCCAGGCACGGATGAAGGCTCCTGCACGCAATCCTGGGCCTCGGCCCGGTTGCCGCACATCGCGGTGATCTGGCCGACGAGCCTGTCGAAGCTCTCGTCGTACAAGGCATCGAACGTTGTCTCGTCCAGGAGTCGTCCGTTGCCGTTCCTCTACACCACAGACGTACCCGGCCGCGAGGTGGTTGCATCCGGACACGATTTCTTCGTGCCCGAGGGGCTGTGGCAGACTTGGGGGCTGTTGTCCCGGGTTCGTGATGCCTGCCACAGGGGGAGGTCGCGTCCGGGAATCCAGCACCACCGTACGTGACCTGTGGCACCAAGCGAGGAACGCATCATGAGCGACATCATCAAGTCCATCGACGCCGGCGCTTTGCGCGAGGACATCCCCGACTTTCGGCCCGGTGACTCCGTGAAGGTCCACGTGCGAGTCGTCGAAGGCAACCGCTCCCGCATCCAGGTCTTCGCAGGGCCGGTCATTGCGCGTACGGGCGGTGGCGTCCAGGAGTCGTTCACCGTGCGCAAGGTGAGCTTCGGGGTGGGTGTCGAGCGCACGTTCCCGCTCCACTCTCCGATCATCGAGAAGATCGAGGTCGAGCGTCGCGGCGACGTACGGCGCGCCAAGCTGTACTACCTGCGGAACCTGCGTGGCAAGGCTGCCAAGATCAAGGAGAAGCGGGACTTCTGAGGCAAGGTACGCGCACGTCCGCAGACGGGGAGACGTGAGTGGCTGACAAGGGCCAAGAGGCGCGCGGTCGCGCACGTCGAGCACAGGGTGGCTCGGTGGGTCGTCGGATTGTCAACGGCATTCGCGAAACGGTGCTTGTGATCTTGATCGCGTTGGTGATCGCCACGCTGATCAAGACGTTCCTGGCGCAGATGTTCGTCATCCCTTCGACCTCGATGCAGCAGACCCTCGAACTGCAAGACCGCGTCATGGTGGTCAAAGTCACTTCGTACCAGCGTGGCGACATCGTCGTCTTCGAGGACAATCTCGGGTGGTTGCCCCCCGAAGCGCCGTCGAGCACCCCGAAGAAGATCCTCGAATTCATCGGGCTGTTGCCCGCCTCTGGGAACCAGTACCTGATCAAGCGTTTGATCGGGCTGCCCGGAGACCATGTCGTGTGCTGTTCCACGTCAGGCCGGGTATCAGTCAACGGTCAGGAACTCGACGAGTCGTCGTACCTGTATCGAAACCCGGACGGTTCGACGGTCAAGCCGTCGGAGATCCTGTTCGACGTCACCGTGCCCAAGGGCCACATCTTCGTGCTCGGCGACCATCGCAACGCCAGCGCAGACTCCCGGTACCACCTGTGCGACACGACCCGCGGGAGCAAGGGAGCCAGTGCGTTCCCAGCCGTGTCGTCGATCCAAGGACCCGCGAAACTGAACGTCTTCCCGTTCAACCGATGGCGGACCTTCTCCGTACCCGCGGTGTATTCAGCCGTACCCGCAGCGGCTGGGGACCCGCCTGCTGTCGCCGTAGTGTCCGGGGGAGGGTGCTGACCCGATGGTCGTGATGCGTGCTTCCGGGGGGTTGTACGCCTACGAACGAGCGATCGGGCGCGCAGGACTGAGTCCCGTTGCGGGAGCTGACGAGGCGGGTCGGGGTGCTTGTGCGGGTCCTCTCGTCGCCGCAGCCACCATCTTGTCGGGCTCGCCGGCGCGGCGGATCACCGGACTGCGGGATTCGAAACTGCTGACTGCTGCCGCGCGAGACGAGTTGTACGACGAGATCCTCGCCAAGGCCGTGGCTGTCGCCTGGGTCGAGTTGTCGTCGGTCGAGTGCGATCGGCTGGGCATGCACGTGGCGAATGTCCAGGCTCTGCGGCGGGCGTTGCTCAGGTTGGACCAGGCTCCTGCGTACGTGCTGACCGACGGTTTCCCCGTCGACGGCCTGCCGGTTGCCGGCCTAGCCATGTGGAAGGGTGACCAGGTCGCGGCCTGCGTGGCGGCGGCGTCCATTGTGGCCAAGGTGACCAGGGACAGGATCATGGACTCCTACGAGAGCACGTACCCGGGCTACGACTTCGCCCGCCACAAGGGGTATTGCACGCCACTGCACCAATCCAGGCTGGACGAACTGGGGCCCTGCGACATCCACCGCAGGCGATTCGAGAACGTTCGCCGAGCCGTTAGAGTGGAGCAACCATGAGCGCCGAGGACCTTGAGCAGTACGAGAGCGAGCTGGAGCTGGCTCTCTACCGCGAGTACAAAGACGTGGTCGGAATCTTCACGTATGCGGTGGAGACGGAGCGCAGGTTCTATCTGTGCAACGCGGTCGATCTGAAGGTCAGGACCGAGGGCGGCGACGTGTACTACGAGGTCTCGATGGGCGACGCCTGGGTCTGGGACATGTACCGGCCGGCGCGCTTCGTCAAGTCTGCGAAGGTGCTCACGTTCCGCGACGTGTCGATCGAGGAGATCGCCCACTCCGAACTGCAGGTGCCCGACGGCAAGTAGCCCGACTCTGTCAAGGGGCTGACGCGGTCTGTGGATGCGGTTCGTCCGTTGTCCACAGAAGCGGAGACACGCGGCACTAGGGGGCCTGAACGGCCCATGGTCTGCGCGGAGGTGGTCCGCGTGGAGACAAGGCAGACGACAGGCAAGGTCGGCGAAAACATCGCTGCGGCGTACGTCGAATCGCTCGGCTGGCGGGTGCTGGATCGCAATTGGCGGTCGGGCCGGTTGGGTGAACTCGACCTGGTGGCGCTCGAGTCGGGCCCGCAGGGGTCACGCACGATCGTCTTCTGCGAGGTCAAGAGCAGGCGAGGCTTGGGGTACGGCGATCCCCTGGAGGCGATTACGTACGCCAAACTCGGTCGACTGCAAGCGCTCGCGCTGCAATGGCTGGCTGCCCACGACGAGCGAGGCGACCGGATCCGGGTCGATGCGATCGGGGTCCTGCTGGAGCGGGGCGTACGGCCGCACGTGACACACAGCCGCGGGGTGACCGAGTGAAGCTCGGGTCGGCGAGGTCCGTTTCCCTGCAGGGCTTGGACGGCGCGGTGGTCGAGATCGAAGCTGCGATCGGAGGAGGACTGCCTCGGACCGTGATCGTCGGCCTGCCCGACACGAGCCTCTACGAGGCGCGAGACCGGTGCAAGGCAGGATTCGCCAATTCGGACCTGAAGTGGCCCGACCAGTTGGTGACCATCAATCTGACGCCGGCGACGCTTCCCAAGTCGGGGTCGCACTACGACCTCGGCATCAGCGCGGCGATCATGGTCGCGTCGGGCTGGGTCGACGCGCGGCTTGCGGCCGAGACCATCGTGTTGGGCGAAGTTGGGCTCGACGGCCGAATCCACCCGGTGCGTGGGGTCTTGCCAGCCCTCTTGGCAGCGAGCCGGGCAGGCATCACGCGGGCGGTCGTCCCGCATCAGCAGGTTGCGGAAGCGTCGCTGGTCGACGGGGTGGTGATCTGGGGAGCCAAGCGCCTGCCTGACTTGGTGGCGATCCTGCGCGGCAAGCCCGTGCTGTACGACGACGAGCCGTTGGCCGAACCAGGTCAACCCCCGGCCGGGACGCCCGACCTGGGCGACGTCGTGGGTCATCGGGAAGCCCGCTGGGTGCTCGAAGTCGCGGCGGCCGGTCGCCATCACCTGTTCTTCCACGGCCCGCCCGGGGTCGGCAAGACGATGCTGGCGGAACGAATCCCGTCGATCCTGCCCGAACTGAGCCTGCCCGAAGCGCTGGAGGTATCGGCGCTCCACTCGTTGGCGGGAGAGGCGATCGACAGCGGATTGATCAGGAGACCGCCGTACGTCGACCCTCACCACTCCTCGTCGCTGGTCTCTCTCGTGGGCGGTGGCGCGCGAGCATCCAGACCGGGCGCCGTGTCGCGGGCGCACCTGGGAATTCTGTTCCTGGATGA
>WBZS01000361.1_pt2 | contig 30787 bp, 27 predicted proteins | sample 5204201 | NCBI WGS metagenome assembly WBZS01 (sample SAMN12344357, study PRJNA552823) | activated sludge metagenome | biome: Activated sludge suspended growth; feature: Nitrification reactor; material: Wastewater; isolation source: activated sludge from nitrification reactor of wastewater... | reverse complement strand
GCCCATCGCTCCTCCCTCCTCCCTCCTCCCTCTCCCCCTCTCACGACACCGCCTTCACGCCGTTCTCAAAGAGCCTCAACCCGAGCCGGCCCGCAAAGCCGCGCGTGTGGTGAGGGTGCTGGTGGGCGTGGATGTGGTTCTCCGGGTGGGGCATCAGGCCAAGCACATTGCCGGCCGGGTTGCAAACGCCGGCGATGTCCGCGATCGAGCCGTTCGGGTTGTCCGGATAACGCTCGTCCGCCGGGCCACCGTCGGGGCGAGCGTAGACGAGCGCGATCTGGTCGTCGACGTTGAGGTCGGCCAGCAAGGACGGATTGGCCAACGTGAAGTTGCCTTCGCCATGCGCGATCGGACAATCGATCAGTTCGTTCAGCCCACGGGTCCACAGGCAGTGTCGCGAGCGGGCGCGTAGCGTCACCCAGCGACACTCGAAGTGGCCGCTGGCGTTGAACGTGAGCGTGGCGTAGGGCTTGCCGTGGTCGACGTTCAGCCCAGGCAGATACCCACCCTTGACCAGGGTCTGGAAGCCGTTGCAGATCCCGATCACGGGCCTGCCGCTCTCGATGAAGGCCGTCATCTCGTCGCCGAAGTACGTGCGCAGGTCGAGGCCCATCAGGCGGCCGGCGCCAAGCGCGTCGGCGTACGCGAAGCCGCCCGGCAGGACGAGCATCTGGTACTGCGACCAGGCGCGCCTGTCCTGGCGCAGCGTGTTGAGGTGCGCGATCTCGGGCTCGGCGCCCGCAAGACGCAGGGCCTCGGCGACGTCGCCGTCGCGGTTCGTACCGTTAGCATGCAGGATCAGTGCGCGTGGGGTCATAGCACCTTGGCCATCGTGATTTCGTCCACATACACGCCGTCGACGCGAAGCGCGTGGCGCAGCGTGCCCTCGATTTCGAAGCCCATCTTCCTGTACAGCGCCAGCCCGGCGGCGTTGTGGGGCATCACCGTCAGCTCGAGGCGATGCGCGCCCCAGGACCGTGCCCAGACTTCCATTTCCCTGAACAGCGCCGTGCCGATGCCCTGGCCCTGGAAACCGGCGCGGATGCCGATGAAGATCAGCACTTTGTGTCGGACCCGGTTGAGGCCGCCACCCATCGCGCCCAGATAGCCGACCGGCTCGCCGTTGACCTCGGCCAGGAGCATGGTCTGGTTGCCGGCAGCCTGCATCGCGCGAAACCGGGCGGCTTGCTCCTCGACCGTCGTCTTCCGCTCCCCGGGCTCGTAGATCATGAACCGGGTCTCGTCGTCGATCCGACGGGCCAGCGCCAGCCACAGCGCGGCGTCGGCCTCGGTGACGTGTCGCACTGCTAGGCGGGATGGGTCCATGCTCGCACCAGATCCTTTACCGCCAGATCGATCAGACCGGTCGTGCGGGTGGTGACCGAGAACCGGCCCGATCCCGACACCATGCCCAACGCCGTGCACGGCAAGTTCGCGAACTGCGTCTCGAATTCGGCCGCGTGTCGGGGCGACACTTCCACCAGCAGTCGACCGTTCGACTCGCTGAAGAGCTGCACCCACGGATCACCGTCGGGCAGGGTCAGCGCCAGACCCAGCCGGCCGCCGATGCACATCTCGGCCGCCGCTGCCGCCAGGCCGCCTTCGCTCAGATCGTGGCAGCTCGCCACGAGCCCGGCCGCGATCGCGCCGTGGAGGGCTCGATAGAGCGCCGGCGCCCCTTCGACCGGCCCAGGCACCTCGGCCCGCCACTCGCCCTGCGCGCCTCGCCCTTCGTTCTTCGCCTCGACCGCCTGCCACACGTGCGCGCCGCCCAGTTCATCGCGTGTCTCGCCCAGCAGGTACAGGCGATTGCCCGCGGCCTTGAGATCGCTGGTGACCGCTGTGCGGACGTCGTCGATCAGGCCGATGGCCGAGATCAGGAGCGTCGGCGGGATGGCGTGCCGCTGACCATCGGCGCCCAGGTACTCGTTGTTGAGCGAGTCCTTGCCCGAGATGAACGGCGTTCGGTAGTGCAGGGCACCGTCGTGGCAGCCGCGCGCGGCTTCGAGCAGAGTACCGAGCGTTTCAGGGCGCCTCGGGTCGCCCCAGCAGAAGTTGTCGAGGATGGCGATCCGCTCGGGGTCGGCCCCGACCGCCACGGCGTTGCGGATCGCCTCATCGATGACGCTCCAGGCCATGCGGTAGGCGTCGTGTTTGCCGAATTCGGGGTTGAGGCCGTTGCTGAGCACGATGCCCCGGAAGCCACGCGTGCCGACCGGCTTGATCACGGCCGCGTCCGACGGCCCGTCGTGCTTCACGCCGGTCAGCGGCTTGACGATCGTGCCGCCCAGGATCTCGTGATCGTAGACGCGGATCACGTCGGCCTTGGTGGCGATGTTGGGCAAGCGCAACAGGCTTACGACCAGGTCGTTCAGGATCGATCGGTTCGCGATCGAAGAACGATGCCGGGCGGTGGGTTCCGACGGCGCGATGGTGGCCGCCAGCAGGCGTTGCGGGATTCCGTCATGCAGGAACGCGTTGGCCAGGTCCAGCACGGTCTTGGCGCCGGAGCTGACGCGCAGCCGGCCGCCGGCGTCGAACGCGCCGATGTCGGTCAGTTCGACGTCGTAGGTCGCGCACAACGCGCCGAGCGCGTCCAGCGCGGCGACGGGCACGGCCAGCACCATTCGCTCCTGCGCCTCCGAGAGCCAGATCTCCCAGGGCGCGAGGCCCGGGTACTTGAGACGCACGGTGGCCAGATCGACGGAGGCGCCGCAGCCGGAGGCCATCTCGCCGACCGCCGACGACAGACCGCCGGCACCGCAATCGGTGATGGCGTGATACAGCCCGAGGTCGCGGGCGCGCACGATGACTTCGATCAGGCCCTTCTCGACGATCGGGTCGCCGATCTGCACCGACGCGCCGGCGACCTCGCCGGTCTGCGCGTCCATGGTCATCGACGAAAAGGTCGCGCCGCGCAGACCGTCGCGGCCGGTGCGCCCGCCGAGCACGATGACGCGGTCGCCGGGAAGCGGCGTGCGCGGATGTTTGTCCTTGGGCGCGATACCGACGCAGCCGCAAAAGACCAGCGGGTTCGAGGTATAGCCGGCGTCGTACCAGATCGCGCCGTTGACGGTCGGCAGCCCGATCTTGTTGCCGTAGTCCTTGATTCCGGCGACCACGCCCGAACGGATCCGGCGCGGATGCAGCACGCCGGCCGGTAGCTTGCCCGGGTCGGCGCCCTGCGGTCCGAAGCACAGGATGTCGGTGGCCGCGATCGGTTTCGCGCTCACGCCGAGCACGTCACGGATGACGCCGCCGAGGCCTGTGTTGGCGCCGCCGAACGGCTCGATCGCGGACGGATGGTTGTGCGTCTCGACCTTGAACGACACCTCGTGTTCGTCGTCGAAGTCGATGATCCCGGCGTTGTCGACGAACGCCGAGCGCACCCACGGCGCCTTGATCGCGTCGGTGGCGGCGCGCAGATAGGTCTTCAGAACGCCATCAACGACTGGGCGCCCCTCGCCGTTCGCCCCTCGCTCCTCGATCTCGACCCGCGCCTTGAACGTCTTATGCACGCAATGCTCGCTCCAGGTTTGGGCGATCATCTCGAACTCGACGTCGGTCGGGTCGCGGTCCTCAGCGGCGAAGTAGGCCTGAACGGCGCGCATCTCGGCCAGATCCAGTGCGGCGCGGCGTTCCTGCGAGAGCGCCAGCAAGGCCGTGTCGCTCAGACCGCGGATCGCGAGGGTCTCGGTGGCGTCGCTGCTCTGAGCGTCGGCCGGGAAGTGCGGCGTGATCTCGCCGAGCGTGTAGTGTTGGATGACGTCGTTGGCCAGCAGGCCCCGCGCGAGTTTGTGCAGCAGCCGCGAGTCGCCGGATCGGCTGCGCACGTCGAAGCGCAGACCGGTCGCCGCCCGGGTCACCGCCGTGATGCCGAGCTGATGCGCGCCGCGCACGATCTGCTCCGCCACCGGATCGGTGACGCCAGGGCGATAGGCTACTTCAACGATGTGTTGGGCGCCGGTGGACCTGGAGTTGCGCGGATCGAAACGGCGCCACTCGGCGCGTTCGGCGACCGGGTCGCTGAGCAACAACGCGACCAACCGTTCCTGGTCGTGCGCGTTCAGCGCGCCCTCAATGAAGTACAGGTCCGAGGCCGTGATGTGCGTGACGGCCTGCAGCCCCAACGCATGGGCGTCGTGAAGCAACCCGCGTGAGCGCGGGTCGTCTGCCCGACGGGGGGTGACGATCAAACAATGGATCAGGGCGGTCATGCTTCCTCGATCGCTCGCACGGGATGGCATCCGATGTGCCGGCTGGGATGGGTTGAAACGCAGTGCGGATTCTAGGTGAGGGCGGCTCGCGATTCAAGGTGTGGGTCGTCAGCGATCGTCCAACTCGAGCGTGCCGAATTTGTGCATTTTCCCTTGATTCCGTCGCCCGGACGGAGGGGCCGGTTTCTGTGCAAGTTGCCCAATCGGTTATAATGCCGACCTGAGGCAGAGGAGACAGGCTCACGATGGCGATTGCGGCGGCTGCAGGTTCGATAATCTCGCTCGGCGAGCTGGTCCGTTTGATTTTGCCGCGCGGAAACGCCTTACCGGCCGGCGTCGGGCGCGATCGACCCGTGCGGTGGGTCACGGTGGCCGGAGCCGGCGTCACCCCCCAGGCCGATGACTTTGTGCTGTGTGGTAGCGCTCCCACCAAGAAGGACCTTCACGCCTGGACCGACATCGGGGTCTCCGCCATCGCCACGACGGCTGCAGTGCCGGCGTTCAACGGCGACGTCCCGATCATCAAACTTCCAACAGATGTCACCCTCCGCGACATCCAACGTGCCGCCCTCGAACTGATCGTCAACCGCCAGTCTTACCTCGTCACGCGCGGCGCCCAAATCTACCATACGCTCTCGCATCTTCTACTTGAAGGCGTCGGCCTTTCGGAGCTGGCGCAGGCCATGTCCGAACAGACCGGCAAGTCGGTGCTGATCCAGGATAAACGGCTCAAGCCGCTGGCCGAGGCCGCCACCCCCGGGCTCAGCCACGTCTGGCCCGACGTCCTCAATTCGCTCAGCCTGCTCAGCAGCCTGCCCGAAAGCCTGCGCGACCGGCGCCAGGCCGCGCTCGGCGGCCCACGCGAGCAGTCGCTGGCGGGCGGGCTGGTGCGCCTCGTGTGCCCGATCGTGTCCAAGGGCATGGCACGCGGTTTCGTGACGATCATCGGTATGTCCGGCGAGCTCGACGCGCTCGACACCCTCGTCGTCGACAACGGCGCTCAAGCCTGCGCGCTCGAGATGGCCAAGGCCAAGGCGGTCAGCGATGCCGAGAAGCGCGCGCACGGCGACTTCCTCGACGCGGTGCTGACGGGGTCGTTGCCGCTTGAAGAGCTCGTGCGCTGGGCCGGCCGGATCGGCTACGACATCGAGCCGCCGCACGCCGCCATGGTCTGGCGCTGGGAGGGCAAGGACCCGCGCCCGAGCCTGCGCCGGTTGGAGACCCTGGTCAATCAATCCGTCGCCAAGCTCGGTCTGGCCGCGCTTGTGCGCCCGCGCGGCGAGGAGATCGTGGTGTTCTGCGCGGTGCCGGATGGCGAGCGGCCCGAGCGGGCCCTGCGCCTGTCCGACGAGATCCGGGCGGCTTCGTCGGCCGAATATCCGACGCACGTGGCCCACGGTGGCATCGGCCGCAGCGCCGGCGAGCTCGAAGATTGGCGGGACTCGCATCGCGAGGCCACCCAGGCGCTGATGATGGCGGCCCGGCTCAACGAACGCGCTCCGCTGTTCTTCGGCGACCTGTCGGTGTACCGCCTGCTCTTCCAGCTCGAACGCAGCCCCGAGCTCGAGGCGTTCTGCCGCGAAGTGCTCGGGCCGTTGATGGACTACGAAGGCGCGGGTGATCTGCTCGAAACGCTCGAGGCCTTCTGCGAGAAGCTCGGCAACCTCAGCCAGACGGCCGAGCGCCTGTTCATCCATCGCAACTCGCTCCTCTACCGGATGGAGCGCATCCACCAGATCGCGGGCATCGACATGAACAACCCCGATACGCGTCTGGCCGTGCACCTGGGGCTCAAGATCCGGCGCATGCTGCGACCCGCGCCGAAACCCAAACGACCTCTGTAAGCACCCCGGCTAGGATGATGTCAGGCAGCCCGTGTTGGCGATAGAAATGAAAGCACCCCAGGGTGCTTTCGTTCTTCTACGGCAGAGCCGCCGTCGCGTTCCGCCCTGAGCGTGAGGGAACCACCATGTCCGATAACCTCATCGAAGCCGTCAAGCGCGGTGACCCTCTGGCCGTGCAGCGCCTGATGCAGGCCGACCCGACGTGCGTCGACTCGAAGGCCGACGGCGTCCCGGTCGTTCGGCTGGCCCTGTACTACGGGCAGCCGCAGATCGCAGAGGCGCTCGCCGATGCCGGCGCCACGCTCGACCTCTTTTCGGCGGCGGCCCTGGGGCGGCTCGAGGCCGCGCAGGCGGCGTTGGCCGCGGACCCGCAGGCGTTGAATGCCCTGTCGACCGACGGCTACCCGGCGTTGGGGCTTGCGGCCTTCATGGGCCGTCTGAGCGTCGCCGCCTGGTTGCTCGAACGCGGCGCGGATGCCACGATCCCGTCGCGGAATGCCATGCGGGTTCAGCCCCTGCATGCGGCCGCGGCCGGTCGACACCTCGAGATCGCGCGCCTGTTGCTGGCGCATGGCGCCGACGCCAACGCCCGACAACAGGGCGGCTTCACGCCCTTGCATGCCGCCGCCCAAAGCGGCCAGGCCGATCTCGTCCGGCTCTTGCTCGCGCACGGCGCGGATCCGGCCCAGGCCACCGATGACGGCCGACGGGCCGTCGATTTCGCCCGTGAAGGCGGCCATGTCGAAATCGTTGCGCTCCTGGCCGCATCGCATTGACAGTTGGCCGTTTTCTGAATACACTCGCTCTCGATGCGTTGCTGGCACTGGACGACCACGATGATGCGCACGACGACTACCCCGCAGGGGGCAGCCGCGGCTTCGCATTGTCGGTGACCGACGCTTAATCAGCGACGACAACCACCAGCGCGGAGCCCAACGGCTCCGCGTTTTTTTGTACCTGGCGGCCCTCACAACGGGCCTGGAGGCGGGGTGATGAAGACGATCGTGATGAAATTCGGAGGCACGTCGGTCGGCAGCGGCGAGGCCATCCGCAGCCTGGTCGAGATCGTGCGCACGGCCCAGAGCGCCGGCGACCGACCGGGCGTGGTGGTCTCGGCGCTGAGCGGCGTCACCGACCTGTTGCTGGCCGCCGCACACGCCGCGGCGGACGGCGACGCGACGCTTGCCCGGACGACGGCCGAGACGCTGCGCGAGCGGCATTTGCTCACGCTGCGCGTCGTGGCGCCCGCCGCCGAGGCCGTGCGCGATTTGATCTCCGCGAGCCTCGATCAGTTCGTCAACCTGTGCCAGGCCATCGCGGTGCTGGGCGAGGCGTCGCCGCGCGCGCTTGACGCGATCGCGTCGCTCGGTGAGCGCATGAGCGCGCCGTTGGTTTCGGCCGCGCTCGAAGCCGGCGGGTTGCGCTCGAGCGCCATCAACACCGCCGAGGTCGTGCTGACCGACTCGCATTTTCAGAACGCCACGCCCGACATGGAAGTCACGCGCGAGCGCGCGGCCGCGCGGATCCAGCCGGTGCTCGATCGCGGCCACGTGCCGGTGATGACCGGCTTCATCGGCGCGGACCGCCGCGGCGCCGTGACCACGTTGGGGCGCGGCGGCAGCGACTACTCGGCCGCGATCCTGGGCGTGGCCCTCGAGGCCGACGAAGTCTGGATTTGGACCGACGTCAACGGGGTGATGACGACCGATCCGCGCATCGCACCCGACGCCCGTACGATCCCGGTGCTGACGTATCGCGAGATCTCGGAGCTGGCGCACTTCGGCGCCAAGGTGCTGCATCCCAAGACGATCCGGCCCGTCGTCGAGCGCGGGATCGCGCTGTGGGTCAAAAACACGTTCGAGCCGTCGAACCCGGGCACCCAGATCGTGCTCGAAGACGAGGGCTGGGCGGAGGGCGGGATCCGGGCGGTCACGGCGATCAAGGCGCAGTGCGCGATCACGCTCGAGGGGCGCGGCATGCTCGGCATCCCGGGCATCGCGGCGCGCACGTTTGCGGCCGTGGCCCGCACGCGCACGAGCGTCAGCCTGATCTCGCAGGCGTCGTCGGAACAGAGCATTTGTTTTGTCGTGCCGCATCCGGCCGCGCCGACCGTGGTGGCCGCGCTCGAAGACGAGTTTCGGCGCGAGCTGGCCGGCGACGACCTCGATGGCGTCACGGCCTCCGACGCGGTGGCGATCATCACGGTCGTCGGCGCGGGCATGGTCCATACGCCGGGCGTCTCGGGCCGGATGTTCAGCGCGCTGGGCAACGCCGGCGTCAACGTCGTGGCGATCGCGCAGGGCGGCTCGGAGTGCGGCATCAGTTGTGTGGTCTCGGCCCAGCAGGCCGACGACGCCGTTCGCGCGATTCATCGACTCATTGTGTGATGAGCCAATCATCGGATCGATCGAGGTCATATGTCCAGCAAAGTAAAGGTCGCCATCCTCGGAGCCACGGGCGCCGTGGGGCAACGGTTTGTTCAACTCCTGGAAGGTCATCCCTGGTTCGAGGTGACCGCCCTGACCGGATCGGATCGGACCGTCGGGGGCAAGTACGGCGACGGCGTGCGCTGGGTGTTGCCCGGCAGCGTGCCCGAGTACGTGCGTGATCTGCCGGTGCTGCCGACTGCGCCGGGCTTCGATGCCCGGCTGGCGTTCTCGGCCCTGCCGACCGACGTGGCCAAAGACGCCGAGCCGGCGTTGGCGGCGGCCGGCGTGGCGATCTGTTCGAACGCGTCGTCGCACCGCATGTGGCCGGATGTGCCGCTGCTGATCCCCGAGGTCAATCCCGATCACACAGCCCTGATCGCGGCCCAGCGCCGCATCCGCGGGTGGAAGGGCTTCATCGTCACAAACCCGAATTGCACTTCGACCGGGGTGACGATCGCGCTGCGGGCGCTGCACAACGCCTTTGGCGTCGAGAAGGGCGTGCTGGTCTCGATGCAGGCAGTCTCCGGCGCCGGGTATCCGGGCGTGGCTTCGCTCGACATCCTTGACAACGTCGTTCCCTACATCGGCGGCGAAGAGGAGAAGTTCGCGGCCGAGCCGTGCAAGATGCTGGGCGCCCTCAACGCCGACTCCTCCGCGATCGAGTTCCTGCCCGCCGTGTTCTCGACCCACACCAACCGCGTGCCCGTGCTCGACGGGCATCTGGTCGTGGTCAGCCTTGGCCTGAAGCAGTCGGCGACGCCCGAAGCGGCCGCGGCTGCGTTGACGGCCTTCCGGGCGCCCGAGGTGGTGCAGGGGCTGCCGTCGACGCCGGCGCGCGTGATCGAGGTGCGCACGGAGCCCGATCGGCCGCAGCCGCGCCGCGATCGCGACACCGGCAAGGGCATGACGACGGTCGTCGGACGCATTCGGCCCGATCCGCTCTTCACGTTGCGAATGGCGATCCTGTCGCACAACACCATCCGGGGTGCGGCCGGCGGCGCGATCCTCAACGGCGAGTTGTTGGTGCGCCAGGGTTTCTTCGGCTGAGGCATGCCGCACATGGAACCCGACGGCCCGCGGCTTCAGATCCGGCCCGCCGGCGCGGACGATGTGCCGCAGCTGCTGGCCTTCATCCGTGACATGGCGGTATTCGAGCGGATGACGACCGCGGCGACCGCTGAGACGTTGCGCGCGGCCTTGTTCACGGATCCGCCGGCGGCGTATGCGCAGCTGGTCTTCCTCGACGGTGCGGCGGCCGGGTACTTCATCTACTATTTCACGTTCGGGTCGATGACCGGCCGGCGCGGTCTGTGGCTCGACGACGTCTACGTCGTGCCGGCGTGCCGCGGCCGCGGGGTGGGGCGGGCGCTGATGCGGCACCTGGCCGGGATCGCGCATCAGACCGGCTGCGCGCGCTTTGAGTGGATGGTGCTCGACTGGAACGAGAGCGCTTTGGGTCTGTACCGGAGCCTGGGCGCCCGGGTGCTGGAGGACCATCGCATCTGCCGCCTCGACGAGGCCGGGATCCAGGCGCTGGCCACCGAAGGTTAGAAAACCGCGGAAAATGTTTCGAATACACGTTTTGAACGGCCTGTGTTTGCCGCGAATCCTGGGTGGACCTGTCAGGTCGAAGGTTAGAATCGCGCCATGCCGTGGCTGCCTTGACCATAGCGGCCCGGTAGGCTAGAATCTCCACCCGTTGGGCGCTTTGCCCGACTTGCTTTCTGCTCCCGGTAGGCTGGCGCCAGCTGGCACAAAGGGGCATATCCCGTAGAAAGGAATAAGCTCACGATGCGAGAATATGAAATCGCGCTCGTGGCTCAACCAGACCTGGATGAGCCTTCTCTGACTGCGTTGATCGAAAAGACCAAGGGGTGGGTCGCCCATGCGGGTGGCACCATCACCAAGATCGATCTTTGGGGCCGCCGCCGCCTGGCGTATCCCATCCGCAAGCAGACCGAAGGCCAGTACGTCTTCATCCTGGCCCAGTTGGAGCCTAAAGCAACGGCCGAGATCGAACGCGGCCTGCGCTTCACCGAGCAGGTGCTTCGCTTCGCTGTGCTGCGCACAGACGAATAAGGGCCGGCGGGCCAGGTCGCGCAGGAGATACATTTATGAGCCGCGGTCTCAACAAGGTCATGATCATCGGAAATCTGGGTCGTGACCCCGAAATGCGCTTCACCTCCTCCGGGAGGGCTGTGACGTCGTTTACGCTGGCGACCTCACGAGCCTGGAGTTCGCCGGACGGCGAACGCCATGAAGAGACCGAATGGTTCAATGTCATCGCCTGGGGCAAGCTGGCCGAGACCTGCAAGCAGTACCTGGTGAAAGGCCAACAGGCCTACATCGAGGGTCGACTGCAGACCCGCCGCTGGGAAGATCAGGAAGGGCGCAAGCACTTCAGCACCGAGATCGTCGCCGATCGCATGCTGATCCTTGGCGACCGCCTGAGACCCAGCCCGTATGAGCCGACCGGCGACACCGGGGTCTTCGGCGATGAGTCGGAAGAATTCCCGTTTTGAGCCGGTTGGATCGCTAGTGTAATCGCCAACGTTGTGAGGATCACATCATGGACCAGGATCAAATCCAGGAACGCCGCAGCCCCGTCGATGAGGGCGGCAACAATCAAAACGATGAGGGTGGTGGCGGTGGTGGCGGTGGCGGCGGCGGCTTTCGCGGCCCACGCGGCCCGCGCGAGCAGCGCCGCATCACCATCAGCGATCCATCGCTGATCAACTACAAGAACATCGAGTTCTTGCGCCAGTTTGTCACCGACCAGGGCAAAATCCGCCCGCGCCGTCAGACCGGTATCACGGCCCGACATCAGCGCCTGATCGCCAATGCCGTGAAGCGCGCGCGCCATCTGGCGCTCCTGCCCTTCGATCGTGAGATGGATCGCAGATGACCAACATCCCGGGCAGGCCGCTGTCGCGCCATGAACGGGATATGATCGCGCAGCGGTACATCATCATCGGCACCACAGTCGTCACCGTCGCCTTGTTGGCGGTGCTCGGCTGGGCGCTCTACGATTTCTATGGCGTCCAACCCGCGCAGCCCGTGGCGCGGGTTGGCACTGAACAGATCACGTCGGCTCAGTTCCAGCGCGCGATCCGTTATACGCGCTTTCTCCAACTCGACACCCTGCGTCGCTATCGCGACCTGCAGCGCGAGTCGCCTGAGCTCGCGCCCTACGTCGAGCAGCAGGCGCAGCAGATCGTCGACAGCATGTCGTCGGCCAACGCCCAATCGTTCGGGCAGGCCGTTTTGGGCAACCTGATCGACGACGCGTTGATCCGCCAGGAAGCGGCGCGGCGTGGGCTCACGGCCAGCGCCGAAGAGGTGGAGGCCAGGCTCGAGCAAAACTTCGGGTACTACGCCAACGGGCGCCCGTCGGCGACGCCGACCGCCACCGATCTGCCGGCGGAGTTCCTGACCTACGTCGCGCCGACGCTGAACCCGACGACCGTCGCGCTGTGGACGCCTACGCCCACGGTGACGCCGACCGCCACGATCACGCCGACCGCGACGCCGACCGCCGGCCCGACGCCGACGGCGCCGCCCAGCGCGACGCCGTTCCCGTCTTCAACGCCGATCTCGACCGAGGCCTATGGCACCGAAGTGGCCGGCTTCACGGGCGACCTGCGCAAGTACGCAGGCCTCTCGGAGGCCGATCTGCGCTATTTCATCGAGAGCGACATCCTGCGCACGAAGCTCACCGATGCCATGGCGGCCGAAATCCCGACGTCCGAGGAGCAGGTCCACGGCCGGCACATCCTGGTCGCCGATCAGCAGACTGCCCAACAGATCGCCGATCTGCTGGCGCAAGGTGTGGATTGGGATCAACTGGCGGCCCAGTACGGCACGGATGCGTCGTCCGACCAGGGCGGCGATCTGGGCTGGTTCGGCCACTACTCGGGCTTTGACGAGACCTTCGTGACCAAGGCGTACGACACGCCGGCGGGCACGATCAGCGCACCGTTCCAGACACAGTTCGGCTGGCATCTGGTTCAGGTGCTTGAACGCGCTCAGCGCCCGTTGACGGCCGCGCAGCTTTCTCAGGCTCGCAGCGCCCAACTGGACACCTGGTTGACGGCGCAGAAGGCCGTGATCAGCGCCGACAGCACGCCGCTGGTCGAGATGCTGCCGATCTGGTCCGAACGCGTGGTGAGCGAACCGGTGGTGCCCGCCGACCTCCAGATCGCGCCCGTGGTTCCGACCTCGACACCGGCCCCGGCGGTGCTCGCGACGAGCACGCCTGCGCCGTAATCAAACTCCGCCAACGAAAACGAAGAGGCCGGGCAGGGCAACCTGCTCGGCCTCTTCGTTTTCGGATCGGATCGAGGTCAGGCGTACGAGTCCACCAACTCGCGGAACCGCCGACTGTTGTCGGCGAGGTCCGGACCCGGCCGATGCAAATCCCCGCCGACCAGGAAAATAACGTCTCTGCCATAGACGCCGAGCATCTCCTCAACCCGCTCGCGCTTCATACCGCCACCCGGGGTCGGGAAGCTCGGGGCCAGGGCGCCGATCGGTTCCAGCGTGCCGTTGGCGATGCTCTCACACTCCGCGCGCGTGAACGAGAATCGGCCGCCCCAGCTCGGGAAGACCACGGCATCGATCCCGGCCAGTCGGTTAAGTTGGCCATACAGAGCGAAGTGCGAGAAACCGTTGTCGGGCGCGGCCGTGAAGCTGCCCAGCAGGGCCGGATGGCTCATGATCGGCAACGCCAGCTGGTCGTCGTCGGCGAGGTGGCGGGCGGTGTCGAAACCGCTCAGACCCGGCGAGATCAGCAGGCCGCCGGCGCCGAAGGCCCTGGCCAGGTGCGCGCGTTCGGTGATCTGGCCGTGCGGGGCCGTCACATTGGGCACGTAGATGCTTCGATATCCTGTGCGGACGTTGGCCTCTCGCACGGCATTGACGCAGGCTCGCACCCGCTCACTGAAGGGCGAGAAGCTCTGGTCGGTGAGCCCGTGATCGTCTTTGATGATGTCGATGCCGCCCAGGGCGAACTGGTAGGCATGCTGCGCCAGCTCCTTGGCTGACAGCCCCATCGGCTTCAGGGCCGTGCATAGGAGCGGGCGCGTCGGAGCGGACAACACCGCTCGGAGACCGGCCCGGCCGAAGCGGGGTCCGTGGTAGTAGGCCAGCATCGCCGGCGTCAGGTCGAAGCGCTCGACCCGGACGCCCGGCTTGATGCTGGTGTTTCCGAAGACCACGTTCAGAAACTGGGTGAGTTCGTTACTGGTCGTCTCCGGCGCGTAGGCGATCGTGACGCGCTGGCCGCCCGCCGGGTCAGGAGCGATGTCGACGACGCGCCCGACGCTCGTCTCACGGATCGCCTCGGGCGTGAGATCCATCGGAAACTCGACGGTCTGTTCGTAGCGCAGTTCGTCGGCACGGGCGCGGGCCTCTTCGGCCGTGCCCTGCAGGCGATAGGTCACGGTGAACCAGGTCGCGGGGATCATGCCTAGAGGGCCTCGGCTTTCGACGCGCTGTGCACTTCCTGCAGGCGGACGGCGCTCAGGTCGTCCTCCGTGATCCTGAGGTCCTGCCCAAGCAAACGCTCGACGCCGCGCACCAGGGCCAGCGCATCCAGGCCATATTCGCGCATCAGGTACGGCCGGCTGGCGCCGTGGGCGAAGACATCGGGCAGGCCGATCCGCACCAGCTTCTTGCCGACGCCGTGCTCGGCCATAACCTCGGCCACGCACGTGCCCAGCCCGCCCACGATCGTGTGGTTCTCGAGCGTGATCACGCCGTGCCGGGCCCCGGCGGCGGCGGCGACCACGGCCGGGTCGGTGAACGGCTTGAGCGTGCTGATGTGCAAGTGGTTGATCGACACGCCCCGCGCCTGCAGGACCGATGTGGCCCGCATGGCCTCCTCGGTGCTGACGCCGGACGAGAACAGCGTGACATCGTCGCCGCGCGTGATCTCGCGCGCGCGGTTGAACGTGAAGGGCTCGTCGGCCGCGAACAACCGCGGCACCTCGCCGCGCAGCATGCGCAGATACACCGGCCCGCGGATCGATTCGGTGGCCGAGAGCACGCCCTCGATCTCGGTCGCGTCGCCGACCTCCAGGATCGTCAGGTTCGGCAGGGCGCGCAGCACCGCCACATCTTCGATGGCCTGATGCGTGATGCCGCCCGGTGTGAGCACACCCGGCAGGAAGCCGACCATGCGAACCGGCAGGTTCGGGTAGGCGATCGAGTCGCAGATCTGGTCGTAGGCGCGTCGGTAGATGAACACCGCAAAGGTGTGGATGAAGGGCAGGAATCCCTCGCGGGCCAGTCCGCCGGCCAGGCTGTGCATGTTCTGCTCGGTCATGCCCATCGACAGGAAGCGGTCGGGGTGCGTCTTCTGAAAGACGTCGACCTCGACCGAGCTGGTCAGATCGGCCGAGAGCACAAGCACTTCGGGCCTGTCGGCGGCCCAGGCTGCGAAGCGTCTCGCGTAGACCTTGCTCAGGATCTCCATGACGTCACTCCTTGGCTCCGGCCGCCATGGCTTCGAAGGCCTGTTGATACGGGATACGCTCGTCGGCTGACGCGAAGCGCAGGTAGTGCAGCTTGGGCGCGCGGGCGCGCAGTGGCTCGAGCCCGCGACACGGGTCGGTGTAGGCCAGGACGACCAGCGGCCGGCCGTCGGGCTCGACCTCGGTCGGCGCGACCAGGGCGTCGAGATCGTGGCCGTCGACGACAGCCACGCGCGCGCCGAAGGCCGCCAGCTTGTCGGCGATCGGCTCGATCGCGAGCACGTCGGCCATACGCCCGTCGCACTGCTGGCCGTTGACGTCGACGTAGACGCCGACGCGGTCGAGCTTGTAAGCACTCAAGACCTCGAAGGCCTCCCAGGTCTGGCCTTCCTGAAACTCGCCGTCGGTCAGCATGACCCAGGTCCGCCCGGTCTCGCCGCGTCGCTTGCGAGCCAGCGCGATCCCGGCGGCCTGACTGATGGCCTGGCCGAGCGAGCCGCTGGTGACCTCACAACCGGGCGAGTGCTCGGCCCCGATCATCTCGACCGTGCTGCCATCCTGGTTGAACTGCGCCAGCCCCTCCGGCGCCATCCGCCCGGTTTCGATCAAGGTTGCGTACAGCACCAGCGCGTAATGCGCCGGCGAGAAGATAAAGCGATCAAGGTCCGGAGCCTTTGGGCCGTTATACCCGGCGCCCGTGAAGGCCCCGGGGTTCGTGGCCGAGGGCACACCCGCGAAGGGCAGTGGCACCGCCGGTGCGATGCTTGGCCCAAGCCGCATGATGCGCGTATAGAGGGCCGCGAACATCTCAGCCGAGGAGCAGGCCTGGCTCATATACCCGCCGTTGTTGCCGAGCACGTGTTGTAGCACACGCCGGCGGATCCCGGCGGCAACGCGTTCAGCCTCGCTCTTCCAGGCGGCTGTCGGAGATGCGGTCATGGGATCGGCCTCCTGTGACCTTTAGCTCGCGGCGTTGGCGGCCTTGCGGCGCACGATCTCGTCGGGCCGGGTGCAGATGCGGTTGACCTGGGCCGCGGTCATGAAGGCCGGGCCGCCCAGGGCATACGTGCCTCTGAGCACGGCCCCGGCCTTGACCGCGATGGCCGTGATGTTGCGCACCTCGGTCGCCGTGGCGCCGAGCGCGAAGAGCCCATGATTGAGCAAATAGAACACGCGCGGTGGCGCGCCGAACCGATCCAGATGAGCGACCAGCTCGGCCTTGACCGCGCGCGCCAACGCCACGCCGGGGTCGGCGTAGGGCACGATGAGCGGGTGCTCGCCGAGGTACAGGGCTGTCTCCGGATAGATGTGCCCGCTCAACGCCTCCCGCGCGCCGCGGCTGCACAAGATGCCGTTCAATTCGGTGGGATGCGTGTGCCCGACGAACAGCGCGCCGCACAGGTGGATGGCCAGCGCGTGAACCAGCGTCTCGATCGATGGGTGGCGGCCGGCCGGGTCGACCTTGGCCGCGGCCAGAGCGGCCTTGATCGCCGCGTCGTCGAGGTCCGGGCCGTCGATCAGGTCGAGGATGGCTTGGGTCCGCACGCGCGTGAACCCGTCGGGCGCGATGTTCTCGAGCGGCAGGCCGCTGGCCTTGATCCAGTAGGTCTCGGCGTCGATTTGGGCCGAGGTGTTGCCTTCGCCCAGGATGACGTAATTGCGCTCCGGCTCGCCCAGGTGTCGCGTCAGCGCGACGAGTTCGTCAAAAACGGGATCCGACATCGCTGTGTTCTCCTTTAGATGATCCGATCACTGCCGCCGTCGACCGGGATCTGGACGCCCGTGACGTTTTCGAACAGCGGCCCCAGCATCTCGGCGATGAAATTACCGACATAGCGGCTCTTGATCTCGACGCCGAGCAGATTGCGGCGTTTATATTGTTCCACGGTCAGGCCGTAATGCGCGGCGCGGGCCTTGAGCACTTCCTCGGTCCAGATCCCGGTGTCGAAGACCTGATCCGGATGGACGATGTTGACCCGAACGCCGTCTTTGGCCCATTCGAGCGCCGCGACCCGCGCCATCTGGGTCACGGCCGCTTTCGAAGACGAGTAGGCCGCTGCCCCGGCGCCCGGCGCCAGCACGTTCTTCGAGGCGTTGACGACCACGCGCCCGTAACGCGGCGCCTGTTTGAGCAGACCGTGTGCCTCGCGCAAAAGCACCAGGTTCGGATCGAGATTGATGCGCAGCACGCGGTCCCAGGCCGAGGTCTCGAGATCCTCGATGCGCACCCCAGGTGGGAAGATGCCGGCGTTGAGCACGAGCATGTCGAGGCCGCCGAAGCGCTGTGCCGTCGCGCCCATCGCCGCGATCAGGCCCGCTTCATCGGTGACGTCGACGTGGATCCCCAGGTAGTGCGTCGATGCGAAGAGCCCGGCCACCGCCGGGTTGACGTCGAGGTTCACGACGGCTGCGCCGCGCTCGAGCAGGGCTTCGACGACGGCTTTGCCGATCCCGGAGGCGCCGCCCGAGACCAGGGCGACTTCGCCGACGAAGGCCGCCGCCGGGTCGGGCGCCTCGATGGCGAACCCGCCCGGCGCCTCGAACGCGATCGACGCCGGCGCCGTGCCTGTCTGCTCGATGTGCGCCGTCAGGCCGTCGAGTCCGTCGACCGCGTCACTCGGCGTCTCGGCCAGGGCGGTCAACCAGACTGGGCGGCCGAGGGCGCGCGCGACGCTCTGCCGGCGTTCAGCGATCGCGACGCTCTGAGACGGTGTGGTCATGGGCGTTGTCCTGACGCGGAACCCGGTCCCACGCGATCGGGCCCCGCACCTCACGACGGTCAGGCCTGAGCGGCCTGCTTCATGTCCTGATAGAGCTGGAAGGCTTCCTTCGGTGTGAACTTCTCGTGGATCACGGCCTGCAGCGCACGGGCCATGCCCGCGGGGCAATCGTTCTGCCAGATGTTGCGCCCGAGGTTGACGCCGATCGCGCCCTGCTGGATGCCGTCATACACGAACTGGAGCGTCCCGAGGTCGTCCTCGGTGCGCGGGCCGCCGGCGATCACCACCGGCACCGGGCAGCCGCGCACGACCTTCTCGAAGTCGTCGCAGTAGTACGTTTTTACGACCGCCGCACCCTGTTCGGCGCACACGCGGCAGGCCAGACCCAGATAGCGCGCGGTCTTCTTCTCTTCTTCGCGCCCGACCGCGGTCACGGCCATCACCGGCACACCGATGTCCAGGCACTCGTCGACGAGTCTGGCGAGCGCCAGGATCGTCTGATGCTCGTACTTGCTGCCGACGTAGACCGAGATCCCGACCGCCGCGGCGTTGAGCCGGACGATGTCGCGGGTCGACACCGTGACGTCTTCGTTCGAGAGGTCGTCGCCGAGCATGCTGTTGCCGCCCGACACGCGCAGGATCAGGGGTGTGTCGATCTGCGGGTTGAGCGACGCGCGCACCGAGCCGCGCGGCATGAAGACGGCATCGACGTATTTGAGGAGCGGATGCGCGGTGGCGCCGGCGTTCTCGAGGCAGTGGGTCGGGCCCTGGAAGTAGCCGTGATCGACCGCGAGATAGAAGCAATGCCCATCCGGGCGGATCGTCTTTGCCAGGCGGTTGGCCATTCCCCAGTCCATGATGTCATCTCCTTATACCGCTTGTGCAGCCTATAGACGCGACCGAGGATGGGGTTGTGAGCGCAGCCGCCTCGCGGCTGCGCTCACAACCCCATCTCGGGTCTCTTTATTCGATAGGGCGCGGTCGGACGACCAGGAATCCCTTCTGGATCAACCAGTGATGAAACTCGTAGGTCGTGTGGATGCAGTCCGTCTGACAGATCTTGCGGATCGCATCGTAGCGCGGCGTGCCCTCGGCCTCGTTCAGCAGGGTCTGGATCGGGCAGGGCAGGTCGTTGCAGAACTCGCGGCGCTGGTATTCGATGTAGTCGTTGAGGTCCATGGGATCAACTTTCTTGCGCGGCATCAGCGCCGGCCGGCGCGGGGCGCCGCTCCGGATAAAGGGACAGGACGGCCTCGGCCGACGCCGCGCACACGCCGCGCTCGGTGATCAGTCCCGTCACCAGACGGGCCGGTGTGACGTCGAAGCCGTAGTTCGCGGCCGCGCTGCCCTCAGGCGTCAGGCGCACGGCCTGGACTCGCCCGTCGGCCCAGCCGTCGATCACGCGCACCTCGTCGGGGTCGCGCTGTTCGACCGGGATCTGGTTGACCCCGTCGGTCATCACCCAATCGAAGGTCGACGAAGGCAGGGCCACGTAGAACGGCACGCCGTTGTCGCGCGCTGCCAGCGCTTTGAGATACGTGCCGATCTTGTTGGCCGCGTCGCCCGTGTACGTCACGCGATCGGCGCCCGTGATCACCAGGTCGACCAGCCCATGTTGCATCAGGTGTCCGCCGGCGTTGTCGGCGATCACGGTGTGGGGCACCCCGTGCTGCCCAAGCTCCCAGGCCGTCAACCGCGCGCCCTGATTGCGGGGCCGGGTCTCGTCGACCCAGACGTGCACCTTGACGCCCCGGTCGTGCGCGGCGTAGATCGGCGCGGTGGCGGTGCCGTAGTCGACGAAAGCCAGCCAGCCGGCGTTGCAATGCGTGAGCACGTTGACGATCTCGCCGGGCTTGCGGGCAGTGATCGCGTTGATCAGGGCCACGCCGTGCTCGCCGATCTTTTTGCAATGTGCGGCGTCCTCGTCAGCGATCTCGGCCGCGAGGCGTCGCGCCACGGCCACACGGTCTGCGTTCGAGCCGCGAACCCGGTCGAGCGCCGTCAACTGACGTGTGACGGCCCATTCGAGGTTGACGGCCGTCGGGCGGGTGGCTTTGAGCGCCGCACCGCTGACCGTGACACGGTCCATGAACGCGGCCTCGGAGCCTGAGCGCGCCTCGAGCGCAGCCAGATACATGCCGTACCCGGCCAGCGCCCCGATCAGACCGGCGCCGCGCGCGTGCATGTCGCGGATCGCGACGGCCGTCTCGGCCACCGTGCGCAATTCCTCGATGACCAGCGAGAACGGGAGATGACGCTGGTCGATGATCTGAACGACCTCGGGGTCATCGGGTTTGAGCCAGAGGGTGCGATAGTGTCGGCCGTGGATGTTCATGATTGCTCGAGACAGGCGTGGGCACCGTCGCCCGTGCGACGCATGGACTTCCAGTACCCATCGTCCCGTTGTAGCAGATCGGATCACTCCCGGCAAGCCCAACGTCCTGGGCCCTTGGCGTCAGTCAGGGCAATCGCATCCAAACCAAACAAGGCATGTTTTTGCCGCGGATTGCGCGGATTTCGCAGATGGGGAGCGTGTTTCCACAATCCGCGTCATCCGCGCAATCCGCGGCAAAAATAGCGTCGAAGCCAATTTGGGTGCGATTGTCCTGTGGCGTCAGTCGGACCGCAGCGCCATTATCTGCGATACTTGCTCGACTAGAAGTGGAGACGGCCTTGATCCACCCGAACATCCTGCAGGTTGAATCGGTCACGTATGACGAATCCGAGGGCGTGCTCGTCCTCCTCGACCAGACCCTGTTGCCCAACGAGACCCGGCTTCTGCGTCTGAACGCGGTCGAGCCGATCTGGGAGGCGATCCACGCCTTGCGGGTGCGCGGCGCGCCCGCGATCGGGATCGCGGCCGCCTACGGCCTGTGCGCCGTGCTCCACCACCACGTCGACGACGTCGACGGATTCCGGGCCGCCTTCGCGGTCGCGCGTGAACGCCTGGCGTCGTCACGACCGACGGCCGTCAACCTCTTCTGGGCGCTCGACCGGATGCAACGTTGCCTGGACGCGCTTCCGGAGGCCCGGGTGCCCGAGCTCAAGCGCGCGCTGGTGAACGAGGCGCACGCGATCAAGGCCGCCGACCTGCGCATGAACCGCGCCATCGGCGAACACGCCCTGGCGCTGCTCAAGCCCGGCGACGGGCTGCTCACGCACTGCAACGCCGGCCAGCTGGCGACCTCGAAGTACGGCACCGCAACCGCGCCCATGTACCTGGGCCAGGAGCGCGGCTACAACTTCAAAGTCTTCGCGGATGAAACGCGGCCGCTCCTGCAGGGCGCGCGTCTGACGGTGTTTGAGCTCAGCCAGGCGGGCATCGACGTCACCCTGATCACCGACAGCATGGCCGCGACGGTGATGAAGAACAAGTGGGTGCAGGCCGTGCTGGTCGGCTGCGACCGCGTGGCCGCCAACGGCGATAGCGCCAACAAGATCGGCACCCTGGGCGTGGCGATCCTGGCCCGGCATTACGGGATCCCGTTCTACGTGTGCGCGCCGACCTCGACGATCGATCTGGCCTGCCCGGATGGCGCCGCGATCCCGATCGAGTTGCGCCAGCCCGACGAGATCCGGAGCATGTGGTACGCGCGCCCGATGGCGCCCGCGAACGTGGCCGCGTACAACCCGGCCTTCGATGTGACCGATCACGAGCTGATCACGGCCATCATCACCGAGAACGGCGTCGCGCGCGCGCCCTACGCAGAAAGCCTGCCGCCATTGGTCGGCACGACGGCGGCCTGAGCTGCTGCGGCCGGCAACCGGGGCGGCCTTGACGCGCGGTCGCTCGCAGCTCGATCGTGGAGACCGAACCTGCATCCTCACGTGTCGGAAACACAAAAGCGGAACGGCCGGCAACCAGCCGGCCGTTCCGCTTTCTGACAGGACCAGCCGGCGCAGGCCGGCGTCGCCCAAAGTCCGCGGCGGCTTAAGCCGCTGCCAGCGCCGCGAACTCGTGCTTGCGCGCCGCCTGCGCGATGCGTTCGCCATCGAGCTTGAGGCTGATCATCTGGCTGGCCGAGTCCACGCCCATGGTGATGCCGTAGACCGTGTCGGCCACCTGCACCGTGTTGCGGTTGTGCGTCACGATGATGAACTGCGTCGTCTGGCCGAGCTCGTTGAGCATGTCGCGGTAGCGCCCGACGTTGGCCTCGTCGAGCATGGCGTCGACCTCGTCGAGCACGCAGAACGGCGTCGGCGAGACCTTGAGCAGCGCGAAGACCAGGGCGCAGGCCGTCAGCGAGCGCTCGCCGCCCGAGAGCATCGAAAGGCCTTGCGCCTTCTTGCCCGGCAGCTTGCACGAGATGTCGACGCCGCTGGTGCTCGGGTTGGCCGGGTCGGTGAGCATCAGCTTGGCCGAGCCGCCGCCGAAGAGCTGAGCGAAGATGTGCGTGAAGTGCCCGCCGACTTCCTCGAGCGTCTTCTTGAACTCGCGCTCCATGATCTGGTCCATCTCCGTGATCACGTCGCGCAGCTGGGCCTGTGCCGTCTGAAGATCGGCGACCTGGGTCGTCAGGAAGTCGTGGCGGTCGCGGACCTCGATGAACTCGCGCTCGGCGTCGGGGTTGATCGCGCCCATCCGTCGCATCTGGTTGCGTCGGCGGTTGACCTGCTCCTCGATGTCGGCCGGCAGTTCGTCGACGCTCTCGAGCCGATCGACCAGGGCCTCGAAGGGCAGGGGCGTCGGGCCGGTGCTGGCGTCCGAGTACTCCAGCTCCACAAGGCCGAAGTCCTCTTCGATGCGTAGGCGCAGGTTGTCGAGCTCGGCCTGTTTGCGCGCGGCGTCGAGCTGGGCGTCGGTGTTGTGCTTCTCGGCCGTGTGCAGGGTGACGCGCGACACCGAGTCGCCGGCCTCGAGCCGGGTTTGATCGCTCTCGAGCTCGGCCAGTTCGGCGGCCAGGGGTTCGAGCGCCGCCGTCGTGTCGGTAACCTGGGCTTCAAGCTCGTCGACGCGCGTCCTGGCGGCCGCATCGGCCTCCGCGCGCTGAGACAGCTCGGCTTCGATCCGCTCGACACGGCTCACGCGTTCGGCCACGGCGCGCTCGGCGGTCGCGTGCGCGCGAGCGCGATCAGCGACGCGTTCACGCGCGTTGGCCAGGGTCTGATCGGCGAGGGCGGCGGCGGATTGAGCGCGTGCCAGCAGGGCGCCGACGTCTTCGGCCGAGTAGTTGGCCAGGTCGCGGGCCGCAGCCTCGCTCGCGGCCTGGGCGGTTTCGCGGGCGCCGGATTGGGTCACGATCTGGGTCTCGGCCGACTCGATGGCGTCGGCCAGTTGCCGGGCCTCTTGCAGGGCCTGATCCAGGGCGCGACGACGAGTCTGGGCCGATTGTGCAGCGCGCTCGGCGTCCAGAGCGGCCGAGTCGCGCGTGACAGCCGCGCGGCGCTCGAGGTCCTGGGCTTCGCGGAGCGCCTGTTGAGCGGCCTTGAGCGCCGTGCCGGAGCTGGCGACGTCGGCCACGGACTGGGTCGCGCGGGCTTCGGCCGTGGCCAACGACTCGCTCGCGGCCGTGATCTCGGCGGTCAGGTCGCGGCGCACCCGCGCGGCTTCGAGCGCGCCCGGCGCGCCGTCGCGTCCGCCGACCACCGGGCCGGCCGCGTGGAAGAGCTCGCCGGACAGAGTCACGATGGTGGCGTAGTAGGGCACCGCCTCGAGCACCTGGCGGGCCACCGCGCGATCGCGGACCACGACCGTGTTGCCGAGCACCGAGGTCAACAGCGGGCGCAGCGGACCGGGGTCGCGCAGCAGGTCAACGGCCACGCCCAGCACGCCGTCGCCGCTGGGCGCCGAGACCTTGTGCGTGCCGTTGAGCGACCGGATCGGAAGCAACGCGGCGCGGCCCTTCTCGGCCCCGAGCGTGTTCAGGCCTTCTTCGGCGTGGGTGTGATCGTCCACAACCAGGCCCTCGGCGTAACCGCCGAGCGCGGCGCTGATCGCGGCCTCATATTCGGCCGGCACGTCGACCATATCCCCGAGCACGCCGTGGGTCGGGAAGTCGGCGGCCCGCAGGGCGCGGGCGCCGGCCGCAAAACCGGCCAGCTCGGCGCGGGCCTGGAGCATCAACTCCTGGCGCGCCTGCAATCGGTCGAGTTCGCCATGCGCGCGCATGGCGTCTTCGGAGGCGGCCAGTTGCGCGGCTTCGGCGGCGCGGAGCGCGGCCTGCGTCTCTGCGAGCGCGGCTTCGGCGGCGACGCGGGCGTGCTGGCGGGTCGCCAGGTCCTGCCCGAGGGCGGCGAGACGCTCGCGAGCAACGGCCTCATCGGCCATCAGGCGTTCGACCTCGGTTTGGGCCGCGACATGCGAGTCGCCCAGGGCCTGTCGGCGTTCATGGAGATGATTGGCGCGGGCGCGAAGCGCGGCCAGCTCGTGTTCGACGCGTGCCAGGCCGGCGCGCGCTTCCTGATCGCGGCGGAGCAGCGCCTCACGCGCCGACTCGCCGTCGTGGACGATCGATTGGGCGGCGGCGAGATCCGTGCGCGCCTGACCGACCTCGGCCTCGACGCGAGCGAGTTCCTCGCGGGCGGTTGCGAGGGCCAGCTGCTGCTCGGCCAGTTCAGCCTGTAGGGCGGGGAGCTCGGCCTGGGCGGCCTCGCGCTGTCCGGTCAGCGAGCGGGCGCGCTCTTCGGCGACCGCCAGCTCGCGGGCGAGCGATTCGCGTTCGGTGCGGGCCGAGTCGAGCCGCCCCCGCGTTTCATTGATCGCGCGACGCAGTTCCTGAGCCCGGGCGCGCAGCCCGCCGACCTGCTGATCGAAGTCGGCCTGGCGCGCCTGGTGCGTGGCCAGGTCGCGTTCGGCCACGGCCGCGGCGGCCGAGGCGACGTCGACGGCGGCCAGGGCCCGGCGCCAGTGATAGCCGTACCAGGTGCGCAACACCGAGTCGAGCTCGCGCTTGACCACGTGATAGTCGCGGGCGCGCTTGGCCTGGCGTTCGAGCGAGGCCAGCCGCGGCCGGATCTCCTCGAGGATGTCGAGGACGCGATCGAGGTTGCGCTGCGTGGCGTCGAGCTTGCGGAGCGAGTCTTCGCGTTTGTCGCGGTAGAGGCCGATGCCCGCGGCCTCCTCGAAGAGCGCGCGGCGTTCCTCGGCTTTGAGGGCGAGGGCGTTGTCGATCAGACCCTGACCGATGATCGTGTACGTGCGCTCGGCCAGGCCGCAGCGCGCGAGCAGTTCGTGGATGTCCTTGAGCCGGACCTTTTGGCCGTTGAGCAGATAATCGTTGGAGCCGTCGCGATGGGCGCGGCGTGAGATCGCGACCTCCGAGAACTCGATCGGCAGCCAGCCGTCGGAGTTGTCGAAGGTGAGCGTGACCTGGGCCATGCCGGCGCGGGCGCGCTTGTCGGAGCCCGCGAAGATCATGTCCTCGGTTTTCTTCCCGCGCAGGAGCGAGTACGACTGCTCACCCAGCACCCAGCGGATGCCGTCGACCACGTTGGACTTGCCGGAGCCGTTCGGTCCGACGATGGCCGAGATGCCCTCGCTGAAGACGAAGTCGGCCTTGGAGGCGAAGGACTTGTACCCGTTGAGTTCGAGATGTTTGAGGCGCAGCGGCATATCCGGGCTTACCTGCTCTCTATCGACGTGCAGCTTGACGATATCGGCTGCGCCCACGCGCAACCACCAGAACCGCGATTATATGCGCATAGCCAACGATTGCAAGTACAAAGGGCCGCAACTATCGGCAAGAGTTGGGGTCGAGAATCAGGTCCGGCGCCAGGACCCGGTCAGGTATTGGCATGAGAACTGCGCGATGCCTGTATTTCCGGGTTTCTGAGGACTGGTTATGTGAATCCGCATGAGCGCGGCGGAGTGCTCAGGTTAGAAAAATCGGAAGGTCTTGTTGAATACGGATTTTGAATACCCTTGTTTTCTCGAGAATCACGAGTCGACCTGTCGGGTCGATGGTTAGAACCGCACTGACAATTGGGTGATAATTCCACTTGATGACACCCTCAGCACTCACCCCACAACAAGATGCCGTGTTGCGCGCCGCCATGAATCGGATCGTGCCCGCCGACGAGTTCCCAAGCGCCTGGGAGGCCGGCGCCGGTGGTTATGTGCTGCGCTTGCTGGCCGGGGACCTCAGCAGCCAGCTCGACACCGTGTTGACCGGGCTGGACGCGCTCGAGGCGGAGGCGCTTTCCGCGCACGCGGTTGGTTTCGCCGCGCTCGATGCCGCCCAACAGGACGCACTGTTGACTCGCCTGGAACGACGCCAGCTCGACACCGTCTGGCCGGTCGACCCCGCGACCTTCCTGGATCTCCTGGTGACGGTGACGATCGAGGGCTATTACGCCGATCCCGGCAACGGCGGCAACCGCGAGGCCGTGGCCTGGCGCATGATCGGGTTCACGGGGCAGCCATGACAAAGACTTACGACGTCATCATCGTCGGTGCCGGCGCGGGTGGTGGCGTGGCGGCCGGCGTCCTGGCCGAGGCCGGGTTGAGCGTGCTGGTGCTGGAGCGCGGCGGTCATCTGCCGCCGGGAAGCGACGGCCGCGATCACCTGCGCAACCAGCGCCACACGCGTTACGGACACAGCGCCGGCCCGGACATCGACGGCAACCCGCGCGTGCTGGTCGAGCGCGACGGGCGCGAGCGGATCATCCAACCGCATCAGCCCGGATACCACAACAATGCAGCCGTCGTCGGCGGGGGCACACCGGTCTACGGCGCGCAGGCCTGGCGTTACCTGCCCGATGACTTCCGCATGGCGACCCGGTACGGTGTCCCGACCGGCAGCTCGCTGGCGGATTGGCCGATCGATTACGCCGACCTGGCTCCGTACTACGAACGCGCCGAATGGGAGATGGGCGTCGCCGGCGACGGTGATCTGGCTTCGCTCCACTGGCCGCGCGACAAGGGCTTCCCGTTGCCGGCGCTGCCCGTGACCCGTCGCGGCGAGGTGCTTCGCGCCGGTGCGACGACGCTCGGCTGGGACGTGCTGCCGATCCCGGCCTTGATCAACACCCTGCCGTACAACAACCGCGAGGCCTGCATCGCGTGTCAGTTCTGCGTCGGCTTCACATGCCCGGTCGACGCCAAGACGGGCACACAGAATTCGTTGCTGCCGCGCGCGCTTGCCACGGGGCGCTGCGACCTGGTCGCCCATGCGATGGTGACCCGCGTCGAGCTGGACGGGCGTGGGCGCGTCAACGGCGTGACTTACGTGAACGAAGCCGGTGTCGAGGTGCGGGCCAAGAGCCGCGCCGTGGTGCTGGCGGCCGGCGCTATTGAGACGGCCCGACTGCTGATCAACTCCGGCAACGAGCGGCACCCAAATGGACTCGGCAACAAGCACGATCAGGTCGGTCGACACCTGCAGGGCCATTACTATCCGGCCGCGGTGGCCCTGATGCCCGATGCAGTCTATGACGGCATCGGGCCGGGCATCTCAACCGCGACGGTCAAATTCAATCACGGCAACCCCGACCTGATCGGCGGCGGGATGCTCGCCGACGAGTTCATCGACCTGCCGATCTTCTTCTGGACTCGGAACCTGCCGCCTGAACTCCCGCGCTGGGGCGCGGCCAACAAGCGCTTCATGCGCGACAACTTCACGCGCGTCATGCGCGTTACGGGGCCGGTGCAGGAGATCCCAAACCCTGAGGCGCGCGTGATCGTAGACACGGAGGTCCGCGACCGTTGGGGTCTGCCCGTGGCGCGGCTCTCGGGCACCACGCACCCGGAGACCGTGCGCACAGCGGCGTTCATGTTCGAGCGGGCTAAGGAATGGCTGCGTGCGGCCGGGGCCGAGCGGGTCTGGGGCCAACCACCGGGGTTGGCGCTCAGCGCGAGCCAGCATCAGGCCGGCACCTGTCGCATGGGCGATGACCCCGAGACCTCGGTGGTCGATCGCTGGGGGCGCGTCCATGGCCATAAGAATCTGTACGTCATGGACGGCTCGGTCCATGTGACCAATGGCGGCTTCAATCCGGTGTTGACGATCCTGGCGCTCGCGTATCGCGCCGCCGAACACCTGGCCCAACTCGGCGTTTGATCAACGGCGGATCGGCTGCGCGCTACAGCCACCGCCGCACGGCCCGTTGATACGCGCGGTACGCGTCGCCGTGCAGGCGCGTCAGGTGTTCTTCTTCGAGCCGAACCTGGATCTGGATCGAGACGTAACCGAGCACGCCGACGGCCAGGCTGGCCGCGCTCGGGAGCGAGAGGAAGAATCCGAAGAGCATGGCCAGCATGCCGAGGAAGATCGGGTTGCGCGTGACGCCGAACAAACCGTGACGCACAAGCGTCGTCGCATGCGCGGTGTCGACGCCGATCCGGAACGACACACCCATTTGAACCTGGGCGACAAGCACCCACGCCAACGCGCCGAGAAGCAGGGTAAAACCGGCGACCACGAGGACGTCGTTCGCCAACCACGCGATGGGCGAGAGCAGCGCGTAGGCCTCGGATGATGCGACGAAGATGGCCACGATCGCGGCGATCCCGGTCAGGCTGAGGCGAAAAAGTCCGCCCACATAGCTGTAGGCATCCTGACCCTGCGGCAGTCGATACGGGTTGATCCCTGTCGCGCGCCAGACACGGTACGAGCGCCACACCAGCGCGATCCCGAAGAAGGCGACCAGATAAAGCGGCAGCCCGATCCTGGCCACCAGCGTCAGCGTTTCGTTTGACATGCGGTTCCCCCATCCGCGATCGATCGTCCCCTCAACCCCTCACCCGCTTCGCTTCCAGCCCAGCATCCGCATCCCGTTCACGGTGACGATCAGGGTCGTGCCGACGTCGGCCAGCACAGCCAGCCACATCGTGCCGTAGCCGACGAGCACCAGGCCGAAGACCAGCAGTTTGACGATGATGCTGAAGGCGACGTTGACGCGCACCGAGCGCAGCGCGGCCTTCGCGAGCGCCAATGCATCCGGGAGCCGACCCAGGTCGCCGCTCATCAGGGTGACGCCGGCGACCTCGTTGGCCTGTGCGGCGCCGACGCCCAGCGCGATCCCGACGTCGGCCGCGGCCAGCGCGACCGCGTCATTGATCCCGTCGCCGACCATGGCGATCGGGCCGTGCGTCCGCTGAACGGTGCGCACGGCCTCGGCCTTGTCTTGCGGAAGCAACTCGGCGCGCACGTCGTCGATGCCCAGGGCGTTCGCCACCTGCTGCGCGGCTCCGGCGCTATCGCCGGTGAGCATTACGAGCTTTTCGACCCCCTCGTGTTTGAGCGCCTGGAGCGCGTCGCGGCTGCTGTCGCGCAGACCGTCGGCCACGCACAGATAGCCGGCGTAGTCGTCGCCCACGCGCACGAGCAGCGAGGTCTGGCCCTGGGCCGAAGCCGCCGCGATCTCGGCGCAGTGGCCGTTGTGGTGCGGGACATCGCGATCGAAGAACGCGTGGCTGCCGACGAGCACGGTACGCCCGTCGACGGCGCCTGTGACGCCGCGGCCGGCCAGCGCCGTGACCGAGACTGCCGCCGGGTAGCGCGCCTCGAGGGCGTGCGCGGCCGCGCCGTTGACGACGGCCCTCGCCAGCGGGTGCTCGCTCCGTCGTTCGACCGCCGAGGCCATGGCCAGGAGATCCCGGCACGGTTCACAGACCGCGACGATCCCCTCGGCTGTCTCGTTCGCCGGCTGCGTGCAGCCCAGCGCGCGCACGCGGGTCAGTCGCGGCTGGCCGACGGTCAGGGTCCCGGTTTTGTCGAACGCGACGGCGCGCACGTTCGCCAGAGTCTCGAGTTGAGCACCGCCCTTGATCAGCAGGCCATGCCGCGCGCCGTTGGCGATGGCGCTGATCAGGGTCACGGGCGTGCTCACGACCAGCGCGCACGGGCAGGCCACAACCAGCAGCTCGAGGGCCCGGTACAGCCAGCCCTGTGTCCCCGGGGTCGGGTTCCAAAACGGCTGTCCGAAGAAGAGCGGGGGGATGGCCGCGACCAGGACGGCAACCACGACCACCAACGGCGTGTACACCTGCGCGAAGCGGTCGACAAAGCGCTGCGCCGGGGCCTTGCGCGACTCGGCTTCTTCGACCAGATGGACGATCCGGGCCAGGGTGCTGTCGGCAGCCAGCCGTGTGACCTCGATCTCGAGCGCGCCCTCGCCGTTGAGCGTGCCGGCGAAGACCTCGGAACCCTGGGCTTTGGCCACCGGGATGCTCTCGCCCGTGATCGGCGCCTGATCCACGGCCGATTCGCCGGCCCGCACGCGGCCGTCCATGGCGATGCGATCGCCCGGGCGGGCCACGATCACGTCGCCGACATTCAATTCCGCGACGGACACGCGCGTTTCGCGGACCGTGTCGCCGTGCAACTCGATCCGGATGGCCTCGGGCGGCGCGGTCGCCACCAGGTCGCCGATCGCGGCGCGGGCACGGTCACCCGTGTAGCCTTCGAGCGCCTCGCCGATCGCGAAGAGCGTCATCACCAGACCGGCCTCGGTCGTCGCGCCGATGATCACGGCCCCGACGGCGGCCAGGGTCATCAAGACGTTGATATTGATCTCGTGCGTGCGGGTCGCGGCCTGCCACGCGCTGCGCGCGACCGGCCAACCGGCCAGACCGAGCGCGAGTAGACCGAGCGCTTCGGGCCAGAACCCGATCACCTCGCGGCCCGTCACCAGTGGCCAGATCTCACGCGCGACCGTCGCCGGCAGAATGGCGACCAGGCCGCCAAGGGCGAGCGCCGTGGTGCGGCGTTTGAGCAGATAGCGCAGGAACCCGAGCGGGCCCATCTCGATCGTGGTCCGCTGCAGCGTTGGGTTGGGTCGAGCGGGCCGGATCCCGTAGCCCAGCGCCTGCACTTGCGTCGCGACTGCGGCGGCCGGCGCGGAACCGGCCACGGTCAGGCGGCTGGCCATGAAGTTCACCTGCGCGGCGTGGACGCCGTCCAGCCTGGCGACCGAGCGCTCGATGGCCCGGGCGCAATCCGCGCAATCCATGCCTTCGATATCGAAGGAAAGGTTGTTCGAGTCGGGAGAGGGCGAAGCATTTGGCATGCTGACGATCCGCCTAGCCATGTCGCACGTGGTCGAGGCCCTGCTGGAGAAGCACGCGCACATGCTCGTCGGCCAGCGCGTAGTAGACGGACCGGCCGCGCTTGTCGGCGCGCACCAGCCGCATCAGGCGCAGACCACGCAGGTGGTGCGAGACCG
>WBZS01000827.1_pt1 | contig 30807 bp, 38 predicted proteins | sample 5204201 | NCBI WGS metagenome assembly WBZS01 (sample SAMN12344357, study PRJNA552823) | activated sludge metagenome | biome: Activated sludge suspended growth; feature: Nitrification reactor; material: Wastewater; isolation source: activated sludge from nitrification reactor of wastewater... | reverse complement strand
GGTACTTAACTCACATAACCCGCCAACGAAATTATCCTTACCGTGTAAGGATTTTTCATTTGACAAATGATGATACAAAAACATAAAGTTCGGCAAAAATAGATTTTTGTGTATACTTAAAATATAGTTATGGTAGAGAAACCTAGACACAATGCAGACGTTTAAGAGGTGCTAGTGTAAAACAAATTAAATAGTAGAAATAAGTTAATAAATACTTTGTAGTAGTATATACAAATAGAAAATATGGCGAAAATTTACAAAAAAATATATTACAAAGATGGAATTGTGGACGAGAGTGAAGCGCGGATACATATTGCTTCTTCTGCAGTTTTATATGGGTTAAGTGTTTATACAGTTTTTCCAGTAAATAAAATTGGTGAGGAATTTTTTATTTTCAGAATAGAAGAACATTTGAAGCGTTTGCGGAACTCGGCGAAATTAATCGGAATAGAATGTCCTGGCGAATGTGAGAGTTTAGAAAAATTTTTAGAAGTTGTAAAAAATTTGATAAAAGAAAATTCTTTAAATGAAAACGTTTTTGCGCGGGCGACTATTCATGTTGACGAGCTTGTGCCAGGAACAAAAAGTAAAGGATTAAATACAATTCTCTCAATATTTTTATACGAAGCCAAACCAATTGTTCCACAAGACGGAGCAAAATTAAAAATTTCTCCTTGGAGACGAAACCCAGATTTTTGTATTCCATCGCGGGCAAAAGTAAACGGAGCTTATGTGAATTCTGTTTTGGCAAAACAAGATGCAATTGACTCTGGGTATGACGACGCGATATTTCTAGATTTAAATGGGCATGTTTGTGAACTTTCGGCTGCAAATATTTTTATTGTGCGGGACAATATTTTGATTACACCGGACAATTCGGCTGATATTTTAGAAGGAATAAATAGAAAAACTATTTTGGAAATTGCAGAAGCAGAAAATCTGAAAGTTGAAGAAAGAAAAATTGATATGACAGAATTGTATATTGCGGACGAGATTTTCACAGTCGGGACTTCGGCTTTTGTGGCGCCGGTTATAAATGTGGACGGGAGAATTGTGAATTCTGGAAAAGAAGGGAAAGTTACTAATTTGTTAAAAAACAAGATGCAAAAAATACAAACCAATCAAGACGAATTATCAAAAAAATATTTAACAAAACTCTAATAGGGGTGAAGACAGTGAATAGGCAACTGTTGAATAGAAAATCTCTTTAAAATATTTTTAGAACTGATATACTTATAGGAAATGCACGAAAAAGTATATTTAATAAATTTTAAGGAAGCCTTTTCTTACGGTGTTTCAATTACAAAAAAGAAATTGACATTGTTATTGTCAATTTCTTTTTTGCTCTTCTTTTTTGAACTTGCGATGAATTCTTTAGATTTCTTTCTCCTGGAAAATATTTATAGCTTAATAATACAAATTTTTGCGTTTTTAGTTTCTTTTATATTTCAATATAATGTTTTGAAAATAAGTTTGGATATTTTGAATAATAAAAAAACTTCAATTAAGAAAATTTTTCAAATCCCAAATTTTAATATTATAAAATTTTTATTGGGGAATATGATTTATACGATATTGGTTTTTCTTGGGCTGTTAGCTTTTGTTTTGCCAGGAATTTATTTTGCTATAAAATATTTTTTTGTACCGATTTTAATTGTTGATAAAAAAATGGGAATTTTTGAATCGGCAGAAAAAAGTAGTGAGATGACAAAAGGAGTAAAATGGGAGTTGTTTGCTTACTTTTTAATTCTTTCTTTTGCTTCATTTTTAATAGTTTTGGCTGGAATTTTTGTTTTGATAATTGGGGTAATCCCAGCAATTTTCTTTGTTTCATGGGTATCTTCGTTCGCAAGTTTGCATATTTATAAAAAGCTTATATAACAGCACACTAGTACAATTTTTCAAGCTATTTTTAAATTTTAAAAAGTGCTAAAATAGCTAAACATATGAGTAGTAAAAATACAAAATATGTAATAGTTACAGGAGGAGTTTTGTCAGGAATTGGAAAAGGTATCACGGCGGCGTCTTTGGGCGCCCTTTTAAATTGCATTGGGAAAAAAGTTACGGTGCAAAAACTGGAGCCATATTTTAACGTGGATTCTGGGACACTTAACCCACGTGAGCATGGGGAATGCTTCGTAACAGCTGATGGAAAAGAAACTGACTTGGACCTGGGACATTATGAAAGATTTATTGGCGAAAATTTAAATAAAAACTGTGTGATGCTTTCTGGAGGGCTTTTCACTGAAATGTTGAATCGCGAGAGAAATGGTTTTTATGAAGGTAAAAATGTACAATTAGTTCCACATCTTACAAATTTGATACAAGAAAAAATTTTGGAAGCTTCGAAAAATTCCGATGTGCATATTATGGAAATCGGTGGAACTGTGGGTGACTATGAGGCTTTGTCTTACATCGAAGCTGTGCGTGAGCTAAGCTCACGTGTAGGAAGAGAAAATTGTATTTTTGTGCACGTCGCTTATGTTCCGTTTTTAAAAGTTTCGCAAGAATTTAAAACAAAACCTTTGCAAAATTCTGTGCGCGATTTGCGAGAATATGGAATTGTACCAGATATAATTGTTGCACGAACAGAGGAAGTTCCAAGAAATATTTATATAGAAAAAAAGGTTGCCCCTTTTGTTGGCGTTCCACAAGAACAAATAATTGTCCTTCCAAACGCAGACACAATTTACCGTGTTCCAGAAACTTTGCACGAGAAAAATATCCACAAATATATTTTTGATAAATTTAAAATAAAATTTTCAGAAAAAGATTTTGCAAAAAAAATGAAAGCAAAATGGGGAACTGTTATCAGGCTTTTTGAAAACAGTCAGAAAAGTGAAGAAATAAAAATTGCAATTGTAGCAAAATATTTGGATAATGCTGACTCTTATTATTCTGTTATTGAAAGTTTGAAGATAGCTGCGTGGCATTCTGAAACAAAATTTTCTTATGAATGGATGGACGCAGAAAAACTAGAAGAAAAATCGGAAAAAGAAATTGAGAAAATTTTGGAAGATGTTCATGGAATTCTTGTTCCTGGTGGCTTTGGATCACGTGGGGTGGAGGGAAAAATTTGCGCAGCAAATTTTTCCCTCCAAAACAAAGTTCCTTACATTGGACTTTGTTTAGGTTTACAAGTAGCAACAATTGCAGCTGCAAGAATCGGTGGAATTAAGAATGCAAACAGTGAAGAATTTGACAAACAAGCTCGAGAAAAAAACAGAAATGTTGTTTATATTATGAACGACCAAATCGGCAAAGAAAATACTGGTGGTACAATGCGACTTGGAACTTATATTTGTGAAATCGCAAAAAATTCCTTAGCTTATAAAACTTTTGGAAAAGAAAAAATTGAAGAACGACACAGGCACCGTTTCGAAGTAAACCAGGCATTCACAAAAGAAATAAACGCAGGTGGGCTTGTAATTTCCGGGACTTCACCAGATGGAAAATTGGTCGAACTTGTAGAAGCTGACCCAAAAGACAATCACCCATTTTTCTTGGCAACTCAAAGTCACCCAGAATTTTTAAGTCGCCCTTGGCAACCACATCCAATGTTTTTGGAATTCATAAAAGCTGCTAAAAAAGTTGCTCAAGAAAAATCTAAAGATATTTCTATTTCAAACTTAAAAATTTCCGATAAAACAAAACTGGTAAACAAGTAATAAAAATTTAAGGTAAAATGTACTAAACTCGAAACATGAAAATTTTGTATTTTGTAACTCAAGGTGAACAGGGTGGAGCGCAAAAATATGTTTTCGACTTGGCTACAAAAATGAAAGAGAGAGGGAATGAGGTTTTTGTTGTCACAGGTTTGCAAAGTCAAGAAAAAGATAAATGGCTTTTTGAAAATTTAGAAAAAAATAATTTTCCAAAAGAAAATTTATTTGAAATCAAAAATCATGTTCGTGAGATAAAAATAATTAAACAAATTAAAGGTTTAATTGATTTTACAAAATTGGTTTTGAAAATCAAGCCAGATGTTATTCATGCAAACAGTAGTATGGCTGGTTTTGTTGGTTCTCTTGCAGGTTTTGTAACACAAACAAAAGTAGTTTTTACTGTACACGGTTTTTATTTTCTTGAGCCGATGAATTTTCTAAAAAAAATATTTTTTATTTGTTTGGAATTATTTTCTTCTTTTTTGCGCAATTTCACAATTTTAGTTTCTCAAAAAGATGTGGAAGTTGGTAAAAGTTTTTTCATTTTAAGATCAAATAAAAAATATAAATTAATTTATAACGGTATTTTAGAAGAAAATAAAAAATTAATTTTAGATAAAGCAGAAGCAAAAAAATTTATAGAGCAAAAAATTGGCAGGAATTTGGATACCAATATGAAAGTAGTTGGAACAATTTCCAATTTGTACAAAACCAAAGGTTTAGAATTTTTTATTGACGCTGCAAAAAAAGTTTTAGAAAATAGAGAAGATGTGACTTTTGTTCTTTTTGGTTTTGGCTCAGAAAAGTATTTGAATGAGTTGCAAGAAAAAGTGAAAGAAAATAATTTAGAAAATAATTTTTTCTTTTTAGGGAAAGTTCCCGACGCTTTTAAATATTTGAAAAGTTTGAATGTTTTTACTTTGACTTCTCTCAAAGAAGGTTTGCCTTATTGTTTGCTTGAGGCGAAACTTGCCAGCGTTCCAATAGTTGCAAGTAATGTTGGTAGTGTTTCAGAAATGGCGAAAAATTTTGAAATAAGTTTGGTTGAAGCGAAAAATGTAGATGAAATTTCTAAAAAGATTTTGGATAATTTAGAAAAACCAAAAGAATTTTTTTCTGATTTCCCAAAAATTTATTCGTTGGAAAGTATGTTAAATGAAACAGAAAAAGTGTATAATCATATAAAATAAATTAATATGCAAACACAATTTCAAAGAAAGTGGTTTAAAGCTGTGAAAGATAAGAAAAGTAATATTGTTGCTGGACTCGACCCAAATAATTTAGAACCTGGGACAAACATACTTGAATGGTGTTTAAACTATATGGAAGAAGTTTCTCCATATGTTGCTGGGCTTAAAATTAATCCTAAATATTTCTTGGATATGGATAATGGAATGGAAATATTAAGAAAAATAGCAGAAGCTTCCAAAGAAAAAGGACTGGTAACTATTTTTGATGAAAAGCTTTCTGATGTAGGACATACAAATAATAAAGGGGTTGAGGCTGCGATAGGTAGAGGTTATGAATCTGTCACAATTGCGCCTTACGCTGGTAATGCGGAAGCTATAATTAAATTTTGCAGAGACAGTAATTTGGGAGATTTTGGTGTGTTTAATATGGGACTTATGAGTAATTCAGAATTTTTGAAAGAAGGTTTGGAATTCACACACAAAGACACAGGTTTAACTTTATTTGAATCTAGGCTGAATGAAAGTTTAAGGCTTGGTTTCGACGGTCTTGTTCTCGGTGCAACTTATAGTCCAGAAAATGAAACGTTTAAAAGATTCTTAAAAATTATTAAAGATGAAAGTTGTTTATGTTTAGTGCCAGGTGTAGGAGCTCAAGGAGGTGATCCTGAAATATTTTTAAAAACCATAGTTGATAACGGATTAGATCCAAAAAGGTTTATGTTAAATGTTGGAAGAGGTTTGATGAATTCTGAAAACAGGGCAGAAAAAGCTCGTGAGTTACAAAAAATTTCAAAAAGTTTTATTTTTCCAACCAGTGAAGTTAGTAAGGAGATAAAAAATTTAAAATAATAAGTTATAAAATTTCTTGGTATAATAAACATATGTTAGTAATAGGAGACAAAATGCCCGAGTTTAATTTACCAAACCAAGATGGAAAAAAAATAACTTCTGAAAATTTATTAAATTTAAAAAAGAAAATTCTAATTTATTTTTATCCAAAAGACGATACGCCCGGCTGTACAATAGAAGCTTGTGGGTTTCGAGATTTTCTAAAAGATTTTGAAAAACACGGAGTGGAAGTTGTTGGTATTTCCAAAGACTCGGTAAAAGCGCATAAAAAATTTCAAGAAAAATATAAATTAAATTTTACTTTGCTTTCTGATGAGTCAACGGAGACAATTCAAAAATTTGGAGCTTGGCAAGAAAAATCTATGTATGGAAAAAAATATTTTGGAACGGCAAGAATTTCTTATTTGTTTAGTGAAAAGGGAATTGTAGAAAAAGTTTATGGAAAAGTTTCTACCAAAGAAAATGTTCACGCAAAAGAAATTTTAAATGATGTAAAATAAAATGGCGGAGTATTTCTACTCCGCCATCCCGTGTTGCTTTCACTTGTTGAAAAGATCAAGCAACTTCTTGGGGACAAGGACGACCGCTTCGCCCTTGCCGATCTTGGACCGCACTTCCAGAGGGATCTCGCCGGTTGGGACGACGCCCACTACCATGTACTGGTTTCCACTGTCGAAGACCGAGGGGCATGCACCGATCCCGCAACGGACTTCTTCAGGGGTTACCTCGAACACAGCAGGGCACACCCCAAAGGGTGCACAGCGGAGTTCCTCAGGAGTTACTTCCTTGACCATCATAAAAGACCTCCAAACTCTCAAGACGGGATTATCTTGAGTTGTCCTCATTTTCCTATAGTTGCTGTCATCATGGCATATTATTTTGTTACGACTATATTATCTTTATACAACAAGGGTTTATTGGGAATAATTTGACAATAAAGTTGTCACATATTAAAATCTGCTGATCCAGCTTATGCACTATACTAACAATCTAAAAACTCTAGGAATAGAAGAAAAAGATTTTAAAATCTTGAAATTTTTATTTGAAAATGAAGAAAATCCTGACAATACTTCGAGTATTCTTTCTAGAATGATAGACTTACCCAGAACAAGTGTTAGCTTTAGACTGGATAATCTAGAGAAGAGATTTTTAGTTAAAAACAAAAAAGGTAATAAAGAAAGATTTTGGTCTTTGACTCAGCAGGCAAAAAATATTTTAAGAAAAGAAAGTAAAGAAAAAATTCATATAGAGAAAGTAGAAGGTTTGGGAAATCTTGTGAAAGTTTTTGAAAGTATTTTGGAAAATAAAAACAATGAAAGAATTTATGTAATAGAGCCAAGTGGTCAAGTTGAAAAATATCAGAATAAAGTTAAGCAAGGTGAACTTTTAAAAATAAATCTCAAGCTTTTGGATTTATTTAAAAATAAAGAACATATATCAGAAACAGTTACTGGAGAAAAATCTTTAGAAGTTTTAAAAACTGTGCCAAAGGAAATTTTAAAAGAAATGTGGGGTAGAGCCACTATTATAAATCTAGTGTCAGACGAATACCTTTCTTTCTCAGACTATATTCTTGTTTATTTTGGAAAAGTATACTTTTTGAATCTTGCAAAAGAGACTGGGATAATTGTGTCAGACAAAAATTTTGCTGAGTCTATAAAAAATACAATTATAAATCTTACGAAGTTCGGAAGAAAAATAAACTTAAATGAGTATATTAAAAAACTTTTAGAAAACTAACTAAACAATTTTTGTCGGCGCCATTCGGCTACCGTTATAGCCGTGGAAACTGCGGCGTTTAAAGATTCTACTTTTTCGGAAATTGGAATATTCAACAACATATCACAGCTTTCCTTTGTTTTTTCGCGTATGCCGTCACCCTCATTTCCAATTATAAAAACAGTTGGCTCAGTGTATTTTTCTTCGTAAATACTTTTTTCACCAAACATGTCGAGTCCGTAAACCCAGAATCTTTTTTCTTTTAATTTTTCTATCGCATTGTTAACATTTCCTATTTTTACAAGTGGAATAGAAAAAGCCGTGCCAGCTGAAACTTTTACAATAGTTCCATTTATTTGGGCTTGATTATGTTCTGGAATTAAAATTCCCGCAACTCCAAAAGCTGTCGCCGAGCGAATGATCGAGCCAACATTTTGCACATCTTCAAGTTCTCCTAAAATCAACAAACAAGTGTTTGAGTCAATTTCCAAATTTTCTAAAAAATATTCGAAGTTAACAGTTAAATCTCCAACTTTTACTTTTGCGAGAATTCCTTGGTGATTGGCTGTTTGCAAATCTCGTGCCAAGTCTTGGTGTATAAAAATTTCTTTAGGAATTTTGTGGGAGTTTAAAACTGCGGAAATTTCTTTGTCTAAATTTTTATCAAACTCTTTTCCTTTTTCCAAGAAAATTCTTTCTACTGTGTCGGGACGGTTTTGTAGGGCACTTAACACCGCATTTTTTCCGTAAATAAAAATAGTTTCATTTGTATTTTCTTTTGACATAATTTGTTGTATTATATCATAAAATAGATATAAAATTTATGGAGAGAATCCCTAACGAATCATTAGAAATTGTGGAAGTAAAAAAAATATCAGACTGCAAGGAAGTTGGAAAACTTTATAAAGTAAAACGCGAAGACGTAACAACTTGTTTTGTTTTTAAATACGAAGATATAACAAGAGGGGAAAAACTAGTCTACGCATTAGAACTTTCAAAGGGTCAAGAAGAAGGTGCTGACTGTTGGGAGGTTGTATTTTATCCGATAGATTTTGGATACATTGATATGGGTGGAATAAATGTTTTTAAATATGGGAATAACTTAAGAAAAGTTGTTGGTGAGTTGCTTGCTCATGATGTAAATATTAGAAAGTTAAGGCTTCAACATTTTGATAGTTTTGTAGAATATGTTGATTTGAAAGTCATTCTCAGATATTTAAATTTTAAACAAAAAATTGGTGATCAAGAAGATTTGGAGAGGGTATTAAATAATTTTTTAAAAAAATATAGTAAAGATAAAAAAAGAAATCCAGTCCTAGACAACTTATTTGAGAAATATTATAAGATTATGAGTAATGAAGAAGTAATGGAAGAGGCAAGGGATAAAAGCCATGAAAAAAGATTTCAAGTTTTTTATCCAATAACAAAAAGAGTTCTTCGTGGTCTACCAACCACATTTAAAATTATAGGAGTAAATGACTTTGAAGTAGAATTTAAATAACATCAATCCTATGTACCTCAAAGTTACGGTATTCCCAGATTTTAAAAAAGAACTAGTGGAAAAAACAGGAGAAGATTCTTTTAAAATGTATATCAAGCAGCCAGCAGAAGGTGGCAGAGCGAATAAAAGAGTTTTGGAAATTCTACAAGAAAAATATTCAGGCAAGAGAATAAGAATTGTAAACGGAGCACTTACTCAAAAAAAGTTAATAGAAATAAAGTAAAGATAATTGGTGGTATAATATTGCTATGACAAATTTTAGAGATCCAATTACTCACACTGAGCATCATAATTTTAATGATAGCAGTAAATTAAACTGGCTTCGAGCTGCTGTGCTTGGTGCCAACGACGGAATAGTTTCTGTTGCTTCGATTGTACTTGGTGTAGCTGGTGCAACTTCACAAATTAGTGTGATTTTAACTTCGGGTGTAGCTGGTCTTGTAGCTGGCGCGCTTTCTATGGCTGTTGGTGAATATATTTCTGTTAGTACACAAAGAGATACAGAAAAAGCTTTTATTGAAAAAGAAAAATGGGAACTTGCAAATGAGCCTGTTGCAGAGTTAGAAGAATTAATAGGTATTTACGAAAACAAAGGACTGACTAGGAATACGGCAGAAGTTGTTGCAAAAGAATTGACTGAAAAAGATGCACTAAAAGCACATCTTCGTGACGAATTAAATATTGACGCAGAAGATCTAACTGACCCTTGGCATGCTGCTTATGCTTCTGGGCTTGCTTTTGTAAGTGGGGGAATTATTCCTGTTCTTTCTGTTTTAATGGCACCAGAAAAATATAAAATAATTGCTACATTCTGTGCGGTTGTTGTGGCTCTTGCTTTAACCGGAGTTTTAAGTGCCCATGCTGGTGGTGCTGACAAAACAAAGGCTACAATCAGGGTTGTTGTTGGGGGTATTCTTGCAATGCTTATAACTTATTTGATTGGTTCTTTGTTTGGTGTGAATTTATAATTTTTGATGAAATATAAAATAAGAGCAAAATTGTGGCTTTGGAATCCAGAAAAAGGAAGTTGGCACTTCGCAACTATTCATCCAGAAATTTCAAAAAAAATTTCTGATAAATTTAAAAACCTCAACCAAGGTTGGGGAAGTTTGCCAGTAAAAATCTATTTTGCAAATCCAGAAAAAAAGAAAGCTAAAATAATTTTAGAAACTTCGATTTTCCCAGATACAAAAAGCTATAAAGAAAAAGTTTATATTTTGCCAGTCAAGAAAAAAATTCGGCAACAACTCGGAATTCAAAATGGTGATATAATTGAATTTGAATTAGAAATAAAAAAATTATGCAAATAAATTTTACATTAATAATTTTGGCAACAGTGGCGCAATTTACTCTTGGAGCTTTGTGGTATTCTCCGGTTTTGTTTGGAAATACTTGGATGAAAATAATGGGAGCTGAAAAATATACAAAAGAAGAAATTGCAAAAATGCAAAAAGAAATGGCACCTTTTTATTTTCTCCAGATTTTCTTGAGTCTTGTAACAACTTTTGTTTTAGCAAATAATTTATCTTTTGGAAATTTGTTCGGAGCGTCAGCATATTTTTATGCTTTTTTTATGTGGCTTGGATATATTGCACCTATTCAAGTTGGGTCAGTTATCTGGGGAAGTACATCAAAAAAGTTTTGGACAAAACAAATTTTAATTATGATTTCTTATCAATTCATTGCTATCATGCTTGCTACTTTTATTCTGACAATTTAATAAATTATGACGCGAGGTGATAAAATTATTATTCCAGAAAATTGCCCAAAAGTCGGCGAAATTTATAGACACTATAAAGGTGATTTTTACAAGGTTGTTTTGATTGCAGAACATAATGATCCGGATGAGTTGTGTGTTGTTTATGAAGCAATGTACGCAAACCCGGACTTCCCGTATTTTTCTCGTCTTTTAAGAAACTTTGAAGAAATGGTAGAATGGCAAGGCCGAAAAATAAAAAGATTTACAAAAATAGAAAATTAATTATGAATGAAATAGATGAAAATTTAACAACAGAAAATAGTTTGTTTGTAGACGTGCGCAATCCAGACGAATTTTTTTCTGGACACGATGAAAGGTCGATAAATATTCCTATGGGAAAAATATTTGCAGGGGATTTTGGCGAAATAGAAAATTCTCCGAAACAAAATATTGTGTTTGTCTGTGCAAGTGGTGGCCGCGCCGAGCTTGCAAAAATAATCAGTCAAGAAAAAATTTCTGGGAAAAAGATGTATAATATGTATGCTTGGGAAAATTTAAAAAATATAAAATAATTTTAAAATATGCAAGAAAATAAAAATTGTAACTATAAATGTGAAAGTTGTTGGATGCCACTTGGAAAAAATTTGGAAGATGCTGGTACAGAAATTGACGGCAGTAAATCTACAAAATATTGTAAATATTGTTATGTGAATGGGGATTTGATGTATAAAGGAAATGACGTGAAAGAATTTCAAAAAATCTGCTACGAAAATATGTTGAAAAATGGAATGTGGTGGCCAAAAGCAAAGTTTTTTGCCTGGACAATAAACTTCGCCCCAAGATGGAAAAAATAGAGGTGGTATAATTAAAAAATGTTACAGACAGAGGCTTTGGAGATTTTGAAAACAGGAAGCAACGTTTTTTTAACTGGAGTCCCAGGTGCAGGGAAAAGTTTTGTGATTAACCAATATGTAAAATGGCTAGAAGATAAAGGAATTTATCCAGCGATTACCGCTTCAACAGGAATAGCTGCTACACACATTGGTGGCCGGACACTGCATTCTTTTGTTGGAATTGGTGTTGTAGATCATTTAGATGAACAGGGAATTGATAGAATTCTCGAGCGGGAAAATCTATACAAAAAACTTCTTAATACACAAGTCTTGATTATTGATGAGATTTCCATGCTTGATTCAAAAGTTTTGGACAAAGTGGATTCAATTTTAAAAGCTGTTAAAAAAAGTGAAAAGGCTTTTGGCGGAATACAAATTATTTTTGTTGGTGACTTTTTCCAACTTCCTCCAGTTACAAAAAAAGGTGAAGAAGTAAAATATTTTGCTTTCATGTCCAAAGCTTGGAAAGAAGCCAAACCACTTGTTTGTTATTTAGAAGAACAATTTAGACAAACTGACGGAACTTTCACCAAACTTTTGATGGCGATACGAGAAAATAATGTTGATGAATATCATATAGAAATATTGGAAGATTTGAAAAAAAGAACTTTTGAAAAATTTGGTTGGGAGTTGCCAAAACAAATAAATGAAGGAGAATATTTTGAAGAAGAAATTTTAATTGAAGAAAAAAAAGTAATTGCTGAGAATCAAGTAGATCCACAAAATCACGATATAGATATTTTAGAGCTTCATTCACACAACAAAAATGTAGACGAAATAAATAATTTTAAACTCAGAAAAATTTTTGGAAAAGAATTTTCTTATGAAATGATAACTCAAGGTCGAGCGAGCTTGGTAGAAAATCTTAAAAAATCTTGTCTTTCGCCAGAGATTTTAAAATTAAAAATTGGAGCAAAAGTTATTTTCACAAAAAATTCTTTGGAGGGAAAATATGTCAACGGAACTTTAGGAATTGTAAAAGACTTGGACAAGGAAACAATAGTTGTTGAGACGAAAGAGGGCAAGTTGATAGATGTAAAAAGAGAAGAATGGCAATATGAAGACGGTGGACAAGTGAAAGCTAGAATTTTACAATATCCACTTCGCTTGGCGTGGGCAATTACTGTTCACAAGTCACAAGGAATGTCTTTGGATGAAGCACTAATATCTTTAGGAGAAACTTTTGAGTACGGGCAAGGCTATGTGGCACTTTCCCGTTTGCGATCTTTAGAAGGACTTTACTTAAAAAGCTATAATCCAAAAAGTTTGCAGGTAAACCCAAGCATTTCTGAGTTTGATGAAAAAATAAGAAAAGATTCACGATTTATTCAACAAAAATTTCAAAAATCTCAAAAAGAAAATAAAGAAAAAATAAAAAAATTACAGGAAAATTTTATCTTAAAATGTGGGGGAATTGTGGAAGGTGGAGTTTTGAAACAAGAAAAGGAGAACAAAAAGCCAACAATAGAAATAACTTTTGATTTAATAAAAGAAGGGAAAACTTTGGCGGAAATTGTTGATTTTAGAGATTTGAAATTTGAAAGTGTGATGAAACATGTGGAAGAACTTTTTAAACTTACAAGAATAGAAAAACTTGATTTGAAAAAACTCGCGCCAGAGAATATTAAAGTTTTTAATGTTCCGAACGATGTTAAAAAAAGTTTTAGAAAATTTAAGAAGTTTAAAGATGAAGAAGGGAAAATAAAACTCGTGCCAGTTTTTAAAGACTTGGGTGAAAAGTATTCTTTTGAGGATTTACGATGGTATAGACTACTTATTGACTAAAAAATTAAAAGTTGTTATTATATAAATATGAAAACTAATGCAAAAATCTTTATCGCAGAAGATGAAGAAATGCTTGGCGAAATTTATTCAGAACGTTTTAAAAGAGCCGGATACAAGGTTACTTGTTTTAAAAATGGTTTGGAGTTGTTAGAGGGTTTATCAAAAGAAACTCCGGATGTGGTTTTGCTTGATATTATGATGCCGGAAATGGACGGCTATGAAGTTTTGAAATCTATTCATCAAAATTTTCAAGACTCTGGAAAACAAAATGTGCAAGTTGTTGTCTGGTCAAATTCTGGAGGACAAGAAAATATAGATAAAGCTTTGAATCTTGGTGCCTCGGCGTATTTGAAAAAGGTAGACTTTAGTGGTGATGATCTCGTTGAGAAAATAACTGGTTTAATTTCTAATAAATAAAGATGTTTAGTTTTTTGAGAAATATTATAACGATAATCATATCAATATTTATGTATCTTGTAATGTTTCCTTCAAGATTATTTAGACGTATTGTTATTCTTGATAAGGAAGTCTTAAAGTTAAATACACCAGTTGTATTTGTTTCGAACCATAGATCAATTTCTGATCCGTGGATTATCGCAAGCTCTCTGCCATTTCTTTTTTTTATAAAGCATTTGCCAGTCAAAACTCTTGTTTCTTTGAATCGTTTCAATAAAAAAAATTCTGTACTAATGTTAGCATACAATATTGGGCTGATACATTTAATTCACTTTTTGTATCAATCAATTCCTGTTCCAGAAGTTGGTACATCGGAAGAAAAGTTGACTGATTTGCAAAAAGAAATTGATAAAGGTTATTCGATATTGTTTTTCCCAGAAGGGGGAATAAATAGAAATGGACTCGGTGAAATTAAACAAGGAATTTCTATTTTAAGAAAAAACAATCCAAATATCCCTTTTGTTTTTGTTTCTGTTAATTATAAAAAAACGAGCATTCCTTTTTTCCGAAAGACAACTTTTGTTATGAGTGATAAGAGTTTTGATTTAGTGGACAATTACCAAGGGTTTGTGGGTGATAAATTGAAAAAAATGGAAATTAATTTGAAGATTCTCTGATATATTTTTTTGTAACTTCTTCAAAGATATTTTCTGGCAATACTTCTAAATTTTCTTTTTCAACAATCTTTTTTAGAGATTTAGTATCATGAATATATTCTTCCGTTATAAAAAAACAATAAGCATTAATCTTTCTGTAAAAAGATTTTAACATAGGTACAAAAAAAGAAATTAAGCCGATCATTTTTATGTAGAGTTTAGCAATATTTTTATTTACTCCAATTATAGGCATTTCTACTTCCGCTCCTTTTAGTAATTGTCTGAGAATTTCCCCTGTACTTTGTGGTTGAGGGTTGGATATTTGTACTGTATTTATTTTTATATCTGGTTCTATATTTTTTATGGAATAAATTATTACATCACAAACTATTTCTGGAGTTACAAAGTCCATTTTACTTTTCTTAGAATATAGAAATGGAACCGGAATGGTAAGTTTATTTCCTATTATCGATATACCAAGTTTACTATATATTTTTGGGTTTTTGCTTATTTGTATAGTAACTGTATTTTTTAATTTGAGTATTCCTTTCATTAATACATAGAAACCAAATGTTCCAAATGCTTCGTGATTAGAAATAAGTATTCCTGGTCTTAAAATATTTGTTGGGACAGTTGCGTTGGAATGTATAAACTCCTCACACAAAAATTTACTCTCTTCGTAGCCATTGTTAAACTTGTTTGGTCTAATAAGTTCTGTTTCATATAAAGTCCCAAGTCTAGGTCCATGTACAAAAGCTGTACTTATGAATAAAAATGGACACTTTAAGAAATTGGCAATTGTACACATTGTTTTTGTTGTGTTCAGATTTTCTTCTACGACTTTTTGATATTCTTCTGGTCTGAATGAAATATTCGCCGCAATATGTAAAAGGTGGTATATCTGGAGTCGCTCTTTTTCAATATAATTTATTACTTTTTCAGGATTGTTTAAATCAGTTTCTAAAAAATAACATTCTTTTTCTATAAAGTTTGAGCCAAGAGGATCTACTTTTTCTAGAATTCTTTGTTTTAATGTTTTGTTTGCTGAACCTCTACCTATGACAAGAAAACTAATATTTAGTTTTACAAGCTTTTTAATTAATATTGTACCTAAGAATCCAGTACCACCAGTAAGTAGGATTACTTTTTTCATACTTCTTAGTATATACTACTAAATATAAATATAACAAGTATGTTTGATGTACTTTTTTTAGATGCACCAAATGCTTTGATGACAGTTGTCTTGATGGTAGATATATTTTTCGCTGTATCTTTTTTTAGATATAAAAATCATAAATACCTGGTGCATCTTTTTTGTGTTATGTTGTGGGTTTTTATAACAATTTTATTTAGGTATACAAACAACGAACAAGTTGATCTTGTATTAGTTAATCTAATTTATTTACTAGGTTTAGCAATACCTTATTCTTTTCTTATTTTCATACTTAATCACAAAAAAATCATATTGCAAAAATTTTTAATCTACAAGAAGTATATACATTTGACTTTCTTTCTATATCTAATTTCATTTTATGGCTTGATTGATAGCGTGAAAAAAATTTCTTTCTCTGAAAAAAATTTAGTTTTCAGTACCCCTTATTTTATTTTCTTTTTCACGTTACTAACGTTGTATCTTTCCATTTCTTTCATGTTAATGTACTTTTGGTACAAAAAATCATCGAAAATAGAAAAATCTTCCGTAAGAATAATTTTCATAGGAAGTTTTGTACCAGCAGTAATATCTTGGTTTTTCAACGTGGTCTTGCCTTTTCTTGGGTATAATGAATTATATTGGGTGGGACAAATTTCATCTATTTTCTTAACAACCTGTGTCTTTTATGCCATTTTAAAATATAAACTTTTCGACATAAAATCTTCCGGAGCGTATTTCATAAAATTTATTTTTTATTTTTCTTTCACATATATTGCTTTTTATGTTGGGGTTCTTTTACAGGAAATTGCCTTTGGAAGTGTGCTTTCTAAACAATCAATGTTCCTTGGAATATTTTTAGCACCAACTTTTGCTTTTCTACTATTCCAGCTTGATAAAGTTACAGATGTCATAAATTATTTTATTTTCGGAAATTTGAATAAACATCAAGATCTTTATGCGGAGATTTCTGATTTTATAAATTCCAATTTGGAAGATGAAAAAATTATTACTTTTGTAAACCAAAAGTTGGGGGAATTTATGGAACTAAAGAAAGCCTCTGTCTTAGGTGTAGAAGCTGTTTCTAAAAAAATTAGAGATAAATTGGACAATTTATCGCCAAATTTAAGAGAAATATACAAAGTTGAAGACGAAGAAATAGCAAAACGTTTTCCAAATATCTTTGCCGTTGTAAAATTTAAAACTAAAGATGAAAAAGAATATTTCTTTTTGTGTCAGTCAAAAGAATTTGATTCTAGAATTAGTAAGCTGGATATGAATTTGTTGCGATCTGTTGCTTCTCAGGTTGAGTATTCGATGGATAGATCTGGTTTGTACAAAAAATACGTTGATTATAGTAAGCAGTTGGAAAAAGAAGTAAATCTTAAAACTGAAAGTTTAAATATACAAAAACAAACTTTGGAACAATTGTTAAAAGGGAAAGAAGAGATGCTACATATTGTAAATCACCAGCTCAATACGCCAATATCAATTATTAAATCTTCAATTGCTATGTACAAAGATGAGATTTGGCCAAAAGAAAAATTTATTAAAGTTGCTAATTTTGAAGTTGATCGAGTTACTAAAACCGTTGCACAGTTTTTGACGGTGAATAAAGTTGTGGAAGAAGATTTTAAACTTAATAAAACGAAATCAGATCTGAACACTTTGATTAGGACTTTGATCGATGAGAAAACTTTGCTTAGAAAAGTCCGTGAGAGTGGAATAAAAATTAATTTTACAGAAAAAGACAATCTACCTTCCATTTATTGTGATTTGGAAAAGATGACAGAAGTCGTTTCAAATTTATTAGAAAATGCTATTAATTATTCTAAAAAAGATATTGATGTGAGTTTGGACTTGGACTCGACAGAGAAGAATTTAGTTTTTAGGGTTAAAGATTATGGAATAGGAATACCAAAAGAACCTGGCAAAAAACTCTTTGATATATTTATGAGACTAGATAATGCCAAAAATGTTAGACCAGATGGATCAGGACTTGGGCTTTACGTTTGTCGTAAGATAGTCGAAAAACACGGTGGTAAAATTTGGGCGGAAAGTGAAGGGGAAAATAAGGGTTCTACTTTTTTTGTGGAATTACCGTTGGTTTCAGAAGTTAAACAATAAAAGGTCTTATTGACTTTCGTGTTAGACTAGATGGATATGAAATTAGACACCACAGAAAATTATAAATTTATTTATCACGTTTTTTTGCGTTCTTGCGACACAGCATTGCACTTGTTACAAAAAGCAAAAGATTTTGCTAAGGAAAAAAGTATGTCAGATGAGCAAATTTTGGAAGCCAAACTTGCGCCTGATATGTATAATTTTAAAAAACAAATCCAGATTTTTTCTGACAATGTTGCTGGAGCGATTGCGCGTGGTGCTGGTCTTGAAAAACCAAGTATGCCAGACACAGAAACAAATTTATCAGAACTGATAGAAAGACTGGAAAAAAATATTTTGTTTGTTAAAAATATAGATTTGGAAAAAGTTGTAAATGTGGAAGATAAAAAAATAAAATTACCATGGATGCCAGAAGGTATGTATTTTGAAGCGAGAGAATATTTTGGTAATTTTGTTTTGCAAAATACTTTATTTCATTTAACAACAGCTTACGATATTTTAAGAAATTTGGGCGCGCAAATTGGTAAACAAGACTTTCTTGGTCCTATTGAAATGAAAAAAGAAGAATAAAACTATGACAGCAATTAAAATAGAAAATTTGGTAAAAATGTACAAGACCAAAAATAAAGAAAATTTGGTTTTAAAAGGGTTGAATTTAGAAATTAAAAAAGGTGAATTTGTAGGTTTCTTGGGATCAAATGGAGCTGGAAAAACTACTACAATTCACTGTATAACTGGAGTTTCCGAACCAACAAGCGGAACTATAAAAGTTTTTGGCCACGACGTTGTTACTGATTACAAAAAGGCTCGTGCGAAAATAGGGCTTTCACCACAAGAATTTAACATAGACATTTTCCAAACTGTGGAAGAAATATTATATTTTCAAGCTGGTTTTTTTGGTGTGACAGGCGAAGAAAGAAAAAAAAGAATTGAAGAAATGTTAAATACTTTTGAACTTCAAACACATAGAAAAAAGAAATTTCAATTTCTATCTGGTGGTTTGAAAAGAAGAGTTATTGTTGCTAAAGCTTTGATCCACAATCCTGAGATAATTATTCTTGATGAACCAACGGCGGGAGTAGATGTGGAAACTAGAATTGCTATCTGGGAATATGTAAAAAATCTGCACAAACAAGGAAAGACAATTATCCTAACTTCTCATTACCTGGAAGAAATAGAAAATCTTTGTGAAAGAGTTTTAATCCTCAAAGATGGGAATATTGTTTATGATGAAAATATTAAAACTGCAACTGAGAAGGGGAAATTAGAAAATAAATATTTAGAAATTACAAAATAAAATTAATATGAAATATATGTTAGAAAGATTCACACCATTTTTTACTCTTATTGAAAGAGAAGTTGCCAGGACCAGACGCGTGATAGGGCAATCTATAATAGCACCACTTGTTACCGCCTCACTTTATATTTTTATTTTTGGATATGTTGTTGGATCAAGAATTCAAGATATACAAGGAGTTAAATATATTTCTTTTGTCTTTCCTGGAATATTTACCATGAACCTAGTGATGGCCGTTTTTTCTGCCACTTCTTTTTCTATTTATTTTCTAAAGTTTCAAAAAACTTTGGAAGACTTTTTGACTTATCCTATTTCGTATGTAGAGCTAGTTTTGTCTTTGGTTATGAGTGGGCTTTTTCGCGGGATAGCAATTATGTTTGCGCTTACAATTGTTGGAGTTGTGTTTGGTGTGAATGACTTTGCACATCCTTTTTTACTTTTGGTTTATGTTTTACTTGTTTCATTTTTATTTGGATTGATCGGTATTGTTGCTGGTATATGGGCCGACAATAGTTTTGAAAAATTTGGCATGGTTACTAACTTTATCATTACACCACTTTCTTTTTTGGGTGGAGCATTTTATTCAGTTTCTATGCTTCCAGAAAATTTAAGATTTCTTGTGCATTTTAACCCACTATTTTATGCAACAGACGGAATCAGATATTCGCTCACAGGATTTAGTGATACTTCGGTTTGGGTTAGTTTATCCGTACTTTTATCCTTATCTTTAGTTTTTCTCGGTTTAACAGTTTGGATTTTCAAAACTGGTTGGAAACTGAGAAGTTAAAAAGTGGGGATATTTAGTTGCAAAAATATTAATTAGCAGTTTATACTTATACACAACTCAGGAATATAAATCTTGAGGGATAAAATATATATATGCAAAACTTAAGTACAGTTGCTTGGTGGCTAGTTGTTATCGGGGCTCTAAACTGGGGACTTGTTGTATTGGGTATGAATTTGGTAACTCTGATTTTCGGTGGAGTTCCAGCTTTGGTAACTTTGGTTTACGCTTTGGTTGGACTTTCTGGGGTTTATCTTCTTTTGCAAAAATTTGGAATTCTTTAATAAAATCACTTTCTTTTAATTAATAGAAAACAAAAACCCTATTTTTAGGGTTTTTGTTTTACATAAATGCTTTTTTGTGTTAAAATCGTAAAACTTCCTGTCGTAGTTCAATGGATAGAATATGGGTTTGCGGTACCCACGATCGTGGTTCGATTCCACGCGATAGGACAAAAATTGTGGTATAATCGGCGCATGAAATATTTGGCTATTGATTATGGCTCTAAAAAATGTGGTATTGCTGTAAGTGATGATAAAGGAACAATAGCTGTACCTTTTAAAGTTGTGCCAACAGAAAACTTGGAAAAAGAGCTTGATCATATGTTGGAGAATGTTTTGTTCGAAAGGATTGTTTTTGGTGAAAGTGTAGATTCAAAAGGTGAGCACAACCCAATTTTTTCTGAAACAAAAAAATTTGTAGACAACATGAAAGAAAAATACGAAGCCAGAATTTTAAATGGGGAAATACAATTTTTGTATGAAAAAGAATTCATGACTTCCAAACATGCACGTGATGTTGATGAAGGTAAAAATAATTTAGGTAAACACATTGCTGTTGATGATCGTGCGGCAGCGTTAATTTTGCAAAGACATTTGGACAAAGAAAATATGAAAAATAAGAAAAATGTTGACGATGACTTTGAAAAAGACATTCACGACAACGAAGATCTTTAATTTTTTAAGCTGCTTCTTTTAGGTTTTCGCAAAATTCTCTTTCTGTTTCTGTGTTAGAACCAATTTCTTTAACATATTGACTCTGTGTTCCAAAAATTTCTTCAACATATTGTGAAAAAAGTTCTGAGTTATCAAGCAACTCTTTTAGTTGATCTAGGTTTCCACGAATCATAACATTGAACAATTTTGAATCCCTGATTGAGAAAGAATTTCCAAAATAATTAAAACCTTCCGGAGCTTCTGTGCCACTTTCGTTTTCATAAGCATATTCAGGATTAAGTTGTAGCCTTTCTGCGACTTCCAAAACTTTTTCTTGTACCTCTTCATAAATTTCTTTCAATTCTTCAAGATTTATTTGCATATTTTTAATTTTTTAGATTTGTCAATTAATAAAATTTGTACAACAAAAAAGACGTCAATTACTTGACGTCTTTTTTAAAGAATTAAAAACTTTTGACTCATCGAATACTAATTCAGTTTTTAATCCTATATAGTACATTGACTAATAATATATCAAAAAAAGTTTTTTGTAAAAGTGGAAAAGTTTATGATAAAATAGGTTGATGAAAGAAAAAATAACAATAGATGATTTTGCAAAAATAGAGCTTAAAGTTGGGAAAATTTTAGAATGGAACTTGGTTGAAGGAGCTGACAAGCTTTATCGCTTTTTGGTTGATCTAGGGGAAACAGAGGAAATTAAAAACGAAGCTGGTGAAATTCTTGAAACAAAAAAAGCTTATAGGACAATTCTTTCTGGTGTACGAGAATATTTTCCAGAAGGAGAAATTTTTGTTGGAAAGTTGGTTTGTGTGGTTTCAAACTTGGCGCCAAGAAAAATGCGCGGTTTCGAAAGTAATGGAATGTTACTTTTTGCTGGCGGTGACACAGGCAACCTTTTCATGGTTTCTCCCATTGGAGATGTTTTGCCTGGAACTATTATAAGATAAACTTGTCCTCCTGGTTGGAATCGAACCAACATTGACGGCTTAGAAGTCCGCAGTTCTATCCATTGAACTACAGGAGGTTGTTACACAATTTTACCACAAAAGGATTATTTTACAATTTCTTTTTATTTTCTCTGTAAATGCCTAATAATGATCTATGAGCGTGTATTACTATTACCAGGTTAACTGGATAAATAAAATCTATTATAGGTATAATGGAAGGAAAAGATAACATGAGTCTTTTGATAAAAAGAGAGCTTATTTTGTTTGATTGTTTAAAGCTATTCAGTTTTTTACTTCTAGAAAATATTTTTTTATAGTTTTGCAGAAATTTACTTTCATAAAAATATGACCAAGTTAAAAAAAAGATTGCCGTACAAACTTTCCAGGAATACAAAATAGTGCCCAACATAAAACCGATTGGAGGTAAGACGATAGAAAAAAAGATTGCAGTTATACCAAGTAAAAATACGAACAAATATTCAAAAACACTCAAAGCAAATATCAAATAGGGGAATCCGGGCTTATTTTTTTCAAAATTATTTTTAGCTTCTTTTTCTATTTGTTCCTCTTGGTCTTTTTCTTGCTGTTGTCTTAGGGCTTCCAGTTCTATAAAATTTGGAGTTTCAACAATATTTTCCAATTCTGGTTCTTCCTCATAATTTTTTCTATCTGGAGTTTTTGGGTTTTCCAAAAATTCTTTTTCTTCTTCATTTTCTGGTTTTCTAGCGAAAGCCTGATTTTCTAAAATTTCTTTTACTGGCCCAGCAATATTTACACCAGCTGGCCCAAGCTCGTTTTGGTTTTTAGGTGCTGCACTTTCTTTTCCAAAAGCCCCGACAATTACATTTTTTTTGTTTATTTGCCCAGTCGCATCTTGCTTTCCATTATCATTATTAGCTTGAGGCGCAAACTCTGGACGGTAGTTAAAATCACTTCCAGATTTTGCCAGAGTATTTTTTTTTGCATTGTCCCGAGCTAGATTTGCCATTTGAAGAAGTATACAATTTTGCAGGACATTCACAAAATTTATTTTTTATGCTAGAATTGTTTTTGTTCGGGCGATTAGCTCAGTTGGTAGAGCAACGCTTTTACACAGCGAAGGTCACAGGTTCGAGTCCTGTATCGCCCACCCGAAATGACGGTTAACCCGTAACTCAGACATTATGTCCTGATGGAGTTTTAATTTAATATTTATCCTGTTAGGTATCTTTTGGTCTTGTGTTTTTTTGCCTGCAATTACATCTTCGTCGTTTACATCTCTTCCATATACAACAATTTCTTCAATAAGGTTGTGTAAAATTTCAGAAAGTTTTTCTCTATCTAAAATCTTTTTAGATAATTCATCTAAATAATGTTTTGAGAATAATTCAAGGGTCTTTAGGTAATTTGCAGATATATTTGCTTCTGCTTTTTCTTTAACAATTATTTCATATTCTTTTTCATAGAATTTTAACTTTTCATCTAAATCTTTCAAGGCTTCCTTAAGATCCTTTGTGCTTATTATTCCAAGTTCGTGCTGTTTTAATAAATTAGTTTTTCTATTTGGTATTTCTTTAATTTTACTAAGATTTAAAAGTTCTTTTTCAGTAAGTTTTTTTCTGTTATCTCTTTTCCTTCTTAATTCTAATTGATGATTAAATACTGCTATTGGTGAGGTCAAAAGTTTCTCACAAAAGTCTACAATATAATTTTCAATTTCATTTGCGTTTATTGGTAACGCTCTACAAACTTTACTCGTTTTAGAGGCATTTTTATTACCACACCTATAGTAATATAAGATACCTTCTTTTTTTACTTTTCTATCACCGTGCCAAACGTGTCTTCCTCTTTTGTGCATTTCAGGATCATAACAACAATCACATTTTAGTAAATTTCTAAGAATGTAAATATGTCCGTCTTTTGCTTCTCTTTTTGTATGTTGATTAAGAGCCAGTAATATTTGCGCTTTTTCAAAAGTTAATTTATCTATAATTATTGGTACGAGTAAAGGTGCTAAGATCCATTGATCTCTAGGTACTTTCTTACCTTTTTTAGTCTTGTTTGAGTAATAACACCCTGTATAGATCGGATCTCTCAAAAAGTGCCCAATTCTTTCTGCTCTCCAAAAAGTTATAGGTTGTTTTTTCTTGCTACTGCCTTTTCTTTTTGCGTGTCGTAAAGAAGAAATTTCAGGTGAAAAAACTTCGTGAGCAGTTAAATATTTCGCAATAGCGTCTAGTGATTTTTTCTCTTCAACAAACATATAAAATATTTGTTCAACAATTTTAGCCTCTTCTTCAAGTTTAATATGTCTTTTGTTTATGTCTTTGGTATATCCATATGGTGCACTTATACCCAACACAACATTATCTTGAAAAGCAGAACTTAGTCCAGCACTAGTTCTTAGTTTAATATTTTCTCTTTCGAGTTCAGCAATTACTCCAATAACCCCTAACATTGCCCGACCAAAAGGTGTAGAAGTATCTATACTTTCGTGTACAGAAATAAAACCAATTTTATTTTCTTCAAAAAAATCAATTACCTCTAATAAAACTTTTAATTTTCTTGCAAATCTATCAATCTTATAAACTGCAATTAAGTCAAAAGGTTTATTATTTGGGTTTCTTCTTACATCTTCCATTAGCCTGCTAAATGCAGGTCGATCTTCAATGGGAGTTTCCCCAGATATATCATCAGCATAAATATAATCTTTTCCCGCGAAAACCATTTTACCCTTACCTTTGAAATCTCCTTGTTTCATTTTTACAAGACTTTCAAGTGCTTCTTGTTGTAGATCAAAACCATACCCGTCTACCTGATCTTTTGTTGATACTCTTACATAAAATGCAACTCGTATAGTTTCTGGTATATCTTCTGTCATAGTTGTATTAGGGAACTAAGGGCTCTAACCATAACATGTTATGGTTAGCAAGCCTTGTAGTTTAAAATTTGTTTCTTTGTTATAATTATAATGTTAACAAATGTTAAGTTAATTTACAACTATGAAAACATGTAAAACTCCACACTATACAAGTGAAACTGAACTTTTAACACTAAAAGAGACTAGTGACCTTTTAAAATGCCATCCTAATTCTCTACGTACTTGGGATAGAAAAGGAATTTTAAAAGCAGTAAGAATTGGTGTTAGGCGTGATAGGAGATATAAAAAAGATGATGTACTCAAAATTATCAACAATTAATACTGATAAAATATTTTCACAGCATCATACCAAACAACATTTATTCCATATGGCTCCAGCCTATCTTTAAGTTTCTTAATTTCTTCAACAATCCTTTTTGTTGGTCTTCCATCAAAAGATGAAAACATAATAGTGTTGGGCTTAAGTTTCTTTGCAATATTAAACGCCTCATCAAAATGACTCTTCTTAAAAAGACCTGAACTTTTCTTAATTTCACCAATTATAAATTCACCGTCTTTTACGCAGGCGATATCCAAATCTCCTAGATGTTTCCACTTATTTCTAACTCTTTGGTAAAGGTCTAAACTTGGAGAATATATAAAAGATGATCTTGCATCATCGTACATCTCTCCTAAAGTTAGGATAACAGGTAGCAGGCCGTGCTGCCTAACCCCACTTTCTAGTAGACTATTTAATTTGTATAACCAATTCATTTCTATTTTCAAATCAAAAATATATCCACAGCCACGACATTTTACTTTCTGTTTTATTTCTTCAACGTTAAGCCAATTTGAATGACCACAAGAGGTACAATGAGGTTTTAGACCTGTGACTAAAATATTGTTATTAACAAGGGTGGTTACATCTTGAAATAAGTTATCTCTATGTTGTTTCAACATTACCTTACTTATTTTAGTGCTTTTGTTCTGCGCTTTTAAATACTCTGATATCAATTTAATCTTTTCTCTATATAAAAAATCAAAGTTCTCTTCAGTACCAGATTTACCGTGTTGTTTTGATGTATCTAAAATATAGTTAGATAACCACTCCAATTCTTCTTCCCTCTCATGTTTGTTTGTAGGAAGGCTTTTAAGTAATGTATTTTTCAATTTTCCAAGAATAGCATCTTTTTTGGTTTTATCAGAAGCAGGGTTACTTAACGATAAAGTTTCAAACATTCTTTTCCAATATGGATCCCTACAACTATGGAGGGCTCCTGCTAATCCGTCAAAGAGACCGACAATTCCTTGCAAATAACGACCCTTATCAGATACTGAAGTTTGAAAATTATATTCTTTTTTATTGAACACTGACCTTAAGTCTGATGTATACACAGGTCTGTTTATGCCGTGTATAAGACTTCTTATTATTGATTTGTCTGAAGGGATATTTATATTTAACTTTAATTCATCAGGGTTAAAGGTCGATTTATTTTTCATTAAAACACTTGGTATACCATTGCTCTGTATCCTTGAAATTTTGTTTGAAAAAAATAATCTTGCTAATTCATTTCTGTTGGGTAATATCCACCAGTGCCTTAGGTTTGTATGTTGAAATTTTTGAGGGCGATATTGTATGTAAGTATCCAACATCCAATGTCCACCTGTAACACCTTCAGGTAAATCCATATCATCCACCACAATATTCTCTTCTTCTGTATAAGCCTGATAGAAATCCATACCTTGTTTTATGCTGAAATAACCACTCTGTTTTCCATAATTAGGAAATATTTGTTTTTCTTTTAGAACAGTAACTTTTTTACCACACCAAGTTTTTTCACCTAACGACTCCGCTATTAATTTTAATTTATCTTCTTTTACCGAAAAACTAATAAAATTGATAAACTTACCATTACTTCCATTACCAGTCCTTGAGGCACGTTGTTGAAATAATTGCTGTAGACCATCTTTTAAGGTTGGATCCTCAGCAACCTCTAACGGTAACCACATGTGACAAATCCCAGGACGTATCCAATTTGGTACCATCAAACTTCTATTCCAAAAATGGACTAAATCATATATTGAGTCTCCAACAATTACTGTAAAATTTTCATTATCAGGATTATATTCTACATCCACTAATGAATTTGGGACTGAAGCAAGTTGTATCGGGAATACGAAATTCTTGTGAACATTACCTAACTCTTTCAAGGACTCACTCAAACTTGTTGACGTATCAAGGCTATAAATTTTTGTATGTTGAACCTTTCTTACAATCTGTTCAATCAAATACTTTTCATATGTACCAAAATTAAAATGAATGAATTTTTTTATATTATCTGAATTTAATTTTTCAATATCAAACAATACAAAAGGAACCTCGTCAGGAAAAGGAAAGTGGTATGCCTTTTTGATTAATTCATTACTTGGGTAGTTAATTCTCGGTAGGTCATCATTTGGGTGAACATAGCCTTGATAACCTATTACATCTACGACATAGGGAGAAACCCTATCCGTAATTTTTGATAAAAATGTTTTTGCTGGTTTCGTGAGAAAGGTAATTACATCAGGATCAAACTCCTTTAGAAAAGACCAGCAATCAGTTGTTAAATCGTTTCCAACAGAGAATATGATAGGATTAAATCGACCTCCATAATTATTAATATTGAAGTTAAATATTTTGCCAAACTCTTCTTTATTGAAACTCTCAGGATTTACAATATAAACTGTTCTTAGTAGTCGCTTATTAAAATAGATTGGATACGGGTTTTCCATAACATTATTATACTACAATGAGCGTATTCTATGTTTTTGATGATATAATTACCCTGTACCCAGTTTAATAAACAGCATCTTGCAACAGCAAGTGTTATCGTTCGTGCCTAAAAAAGGCACCCCTAAAGGACAGGAACGATAGCGTAATGCTGTTATTGCTGGGTACACCATTAGGGGTGCCTTTTTTATTTAATAATAAATATATATGAAAAACTTACGTTCAATTTATTCAATTTTTGCAATACTTTTACTTGTTCCAAATTTGGTCTACGCCTCTTGGTGGAACCCATTTACTTGGTTTTCATACAATTCTGCACCAAATGTTGTTAAAAGTGAGAATTTGCCCAAATCAGCCGCATCAAATCCTAATTTAAATACTTCAACCCCAACACTTGCAACTTCCACTATCCAAATACCGAAGAAAGTTGACAGTAAACCTATCTTAAAGATTGCACCTAAAGTTATTGTTGGAGAACCTGTGAAAGAAGTTCCAGTTGTTCCGGTTCAGGAAGTTCCAAAAGTAAGTCTAGAATGCGAAAATTGGAATAAACTAAATGAGGAACTAAAAAAGAAAGAAGATGAATATGCTAAATGGAAGAAAGAAGAAATAGAACCTAAAAGACTTCAGGTCATAGAGAAAGCAGAACAAGAATATAATACTTGTGTAGCAAATCTAGCAAATGGTGAAAAGTTAGGAAGATGTTCACTAGCAAAGATGCACACAACCTCGGAATTTATGAATGAGTGGCTACCTATCGCAAATGAAAAGCAAGATCCAATAAAGAAAATTAAAAAGGAATTAAAGAAGAGTGATCCTTGTAAATAGGTTTTAAAAATAAGTTATACTAAAACTATGCAGTTAAAAAGCATAAGTAAATATCTAACAATTATCTTTTTAAGTATATTTTCAATACAAACCATCTTTGCACTTTCTAAATCTGAAATCAATATTATCAAACAGAAGATGATTGCGGAAAGTATTAAAAACTACAAGGGGAATTGTCCTTGCCCGTATAGTAAGATGAAAGATGGAAAACTCTGTGGAAAGTTTTCTGCTTACTCTAAAAAAGGTGCAAAGAAACCACTTTGTTATGTTACTGACATTACGGATAAAATGGTAGAAAATTATAAAAAATAATTATGAAAAAAATAAAACAAATTTTAATAAATAAGTTTACTCTGGGCTTGATATTTGGAGTATTGTGTTTTTATGCACTCCAAACATTGTTTAGAGAACCACAAAAGGAAATTAAATACTTGGGTAATTTTGAATTAAACCAGACTCTTAAAAATTATTTATCTATTAGAGGTACATACGCAGTAAACAAAGAGTTAGTAAATGTGCTACTTGAGTGTGATTTGAATATCAAAACTTGTACAGAGTCTACTTTTAACGTTTCTACTGATGGAATTGCTGGGCTTGGTGTAATGAATACTTATCAAGTTATTGAGGCAACTCCTTCCAAAATTATTGCTCAACTTGAGGGGTTAGGTGCAATTCATTCTTATATTATTGAGTTGGATAAAAATGTTGTCACTTTCAAAAGTCAGTCAAAACAAAATTCTTCAGATGTAGATTTTTATGTTTTAGAAAATGGTATGGATACACTTAAAAAAATAAGTAAATAATATGTTAAATAATTTTTTTAGAGATGAACTAAATCTGCAAAAAAAAATGTGGCACAGAGCCTTAATGGTTTTGTATTTTTCTGTCTTTTTTATAGCGATGGGAATTTGTGGTTTTCTTACTTTTGAAGATCAAAAATATTTCCGTAGAGTTGAGCCAATCAGTAATTATTTTTCAAGTACAAATAAAACCATGAACCAAATTACATCAAATGTAAATAATAATTACTATGTTGGTAACGAAAACTTTTTCAGTACATATGGCGACACAGAGTTCGATGTTTATAAAGATAACGTTTTTTGTTCAAATAATATTTATGATGATGTAGATTTATACACAAAAGGCGGATACAAGGCTGAAAATTATATGTTCCAAGATGGGAATGGGAAAAGAGTTCCAACTTCAAAGGAAAACCTTGTAAATCTACTTAAAGAGAAAAACATTAAATGTCTTTCTCTTGACTCTTACACTACAGTTTCTGGCGATAAATTCACATTTGTAGAACCTTATCTAAACGGACAGAAGTACTGGTTTTATGAATATAGTTTTTTAGGAACTCTAGGTAATTTTGCGATAAACGCATTTTATATATTTCTTGTAGCATTATTTATTTTAGTTTTTTACTATAAAGTTTTTATATATATCATTTATGGAAAATAGCCTGCTTATAAATTTCCTTAAAGGTATAGGCAAAGATAAACACGGACGAATGATTGAGGAAATTTGGAATTACTCTGATGAACAAATAGAGGCAGTCCATAATTACATTCAATGGATTTTCCCCACAAAGGAAATGTCCGAAAATGTAATGGGATCTCCATATTTGGATAATGAGGAAACTGTAAATGCTATTAAAATAGATTTAGATATTCAGGAAAACTTAGTTACTTCACTTATGCGAACGCAGAATTTTTATAGAGATAATGATTTTTGGTTACAACCAAATGATCATAACCATTTAAGAATTACTCGAATACTCAAAAGTATCACTCTTCTATCAAGTAAAGAAAACGCTATAGAATTTTATGATTTTATAATGTTACGAGTTAAAGAATTTCAACCTGTTACAGAAGAGAGTCTTGAATATTGGAAAAGTGCTATATATTAAAAAAGCAGAAAATGGCAGATTTTCAAGACATAATAAATGTCGGATAATGGCGGAATTTTCATACGTAGCATATGGTAGAAAATGGTCAAATTTTATGTGTAACATTTGGTGGAAAATGGTGGAATTTTAAAGTCCATCATATGGCAGATAATGGCTGTTTTTCACTATAACATTTGGGGGATAAAGGGGGATTTCTGGGGGTATGTTCTATGGTTCGAAAAGATTAAAATCATTTGATCTGCTTGGCTTTTTAACTTTTATTATCTGGAAATAAAGAATTTAGTAAATCTAAATTTTCGTTTTCGATCGAAGACATCTCAACTTGAATATCTCTTCCCTTAATATCAAACTTTATTTTAGGCAATTTATTTGTATAAATATATTTTAATTTATCTTCTCCTTTTTCGTTCCTATCTTCTATCACTATCTCTAACTGTTCCCCAAAGGTATTTTTTAGGTCGTCAATAAGTTTTTTAGGTAAGTGATGTCTAACCAATGTAGGCTTCTTTTTCTTCATAACTAAATTTTACCACGTATATAGCCTTTAGGCTTCCCAATACGAACTATTTTCTTGTCCAAATCACCAAAAGTGAAGATTAAAGGGTATCTATCTTGACTAGGGAGTTCTGGGTTAACATTCATCTCCCACACAAAAAGAAAAAGTCCCAGCGCACTTGTGAAGGGATTTTTTCTTTTTATATTGATGTAGGACGAGAGAGACGGAACGAAGTTTTGTGGCATAATAATACTTTTTACGGCTCAGTTTAGAGGTTTCCCCCATACCACATAAGGATATTTTAGGAATATACTTTAAGTATGAATTTAAAAAAAGAAAAAAGTGTCC
>WBZS01000826.1_pt1 | contig 30848 bp, 28 predicted proteins | sample 5204201 | NCBI WGS metagenome assembly WBZS01 (sample SAMN12344357, study PRJNA552823) | activated sludge metagenome | biome: Activated sludge suspended growth; feature: Nitrification reactor; material: Wastewater; isolation source: activated sludge from nitrification reactor of wastewater... | reverse complement strand
GCGTCCGCAAAAAGAGCCACCGCCACAACTTCACCGTGAAAAAGGCGGAACACACCCAACAACACTACAAGCCGACCGTCACCATCCAACCCCCAGCAGCAGCCTAACTAAGCGGCATTGGTCCGGGAAGTGACCTATCCGAAGTGTCGGTGTGGGGATGTGAGTCGGCCGCGCTGGCTTTCCGTGTCGCTCCCCGGTGTCCGCCCGGGCCTGTCTTTCGTTGCGACGTAGTCGTCCAGCAGGACTTGGCACAGGATGTCGGACAAGATGGTTCTCCACATGATGGCCGTCGTGCAGCTCCGCAACCCCACCGAAGGCCGCGCCTACTACAACCGCAAGATGGCTGCCGGAAAGAGCCCGAACGAAGCCATGCGCGGCCTCAAACGACGGTTCCCGCCGCGGGAGAGCCGGTGGGCCTGGCCGCACCCGAATGGCCTATGCCGCGCAGGTCCAACAGCCCAGTGCCGATCGTCTTCAGCAGTGCGACGAGTTCCTTGGTGGCCTGCCTCTTGCGCACATAGATGAGCTCAAGGTCGACCACCAGCTCGAGCGCGACCCCTTACCGAGCTTGCCCACGTCGTCCTTCGGTCGGACGCCGGCGAGGATCTTGCCGGCTTGTGCGGCGGGCAGGTCCTTCTTCGCTCCGCCTGCGACAAGCTCCAACACCAACTGGTGGAGCTGACAGATCTTGGTCACGAGCTCTTGGCCAATCCGTCGGCGCCGGTCGACCAACAGCCCCAACCTCTCCAGATAGCCGAGCTGCACCAAAGTCGCGATTCACACTCTGATCATCAGCGACGACCGGTTGCAGGCCAGTGATGCGGACCCCGACCAGAGCGATCGAGTGGGCATCGGTGTCGTCGGTCTTGCGGCCCTGACCGGTGGCGAACATCCGCATTCGGGCCGACAGCTTCGCCGGCACACCCACCACCTGCTCTCCGGTCGCCAGTAATGATGGCTGCTCTTGTCGGCGAGGCTCTCCCCGGATTGAGGGCGGAGGGAAACCTGCTTTGACGACGACCGCCAATCGGCAGGTTCAAGGACCCGGCGTTCTTCCTGTCGGCCTTCTTGTCGCGATCGGAGTGGACCTGCTGCTCGACGGACTCCTGGTGGGACTGGGCGTCACTTTGGGGTCAACTCAAGCAGCCATCTTGACCATCGCGCTCACCAAAGAGATCCTCTTCATCATTCCCCGCTCGCGCCGGAACTGACGCAGGCTGGGATGTCAATACTGGAGGCCGCCCTCACCTGTTCGGGTTTGAGCTTGACCACGGCCGTTTGGGCGGTCACAGGCGCTGCGCTGCTGGGAGGCGCAAGCAAGGCACGGCTGGCCGGCGTCCACGCGTTCGGCGCCACGGCGCTGCTCTACCTGGCGGTCGAAGAACTGTTGGTGGAGGCTCACGAACATGCTGAGACCCCCTTGCTGGCAGGGATGTTCTTCGCTGGATTCCTCGTGATCTATGTCTTGGCCGAGCTCGGCGGATGACCATGCGGTAGCCACCTGGGCCATGGTTATCCGGTCCCCAACTCAGCCGATTGTCCACGTCATTCATCGTCCGACTCCCGGAGGGCGACCTCCGGCGCCGGGGCGGGCCCTCAAATACGCGACATCCACGGCGGGCCGCTGACCAGGCCCAAGGCCGGCGACCCTCCCCGAACACCACAGGGTCCGGATGAGGAAGACAGACAAGCGCTACCACCGCGCCGTTGCTATCGCCGGTCGAACTTGGACCCATTATCCGTGCGGCGACATGCGGCGAGCTCTCCACCGGCGTTGTTCACCGCCAACGCAAGGCACACGGGGTCCGGAGCGTCGCGATGCCTGAAAGCCGCCCACGTCCCGACCGAATAGACCGCGCCGGAATGTCTCTAGCTGGTCACCCGATCCATGGACCCACCGGCAAGGGACCCCGCACGATGGATAGTGCGTTGGACGCTAGCCCTCGACGCGTTCGCCATCCCCTTCGCCGACCGGCAGGCAGCGGCAAGCGGCCGAGAGAACACCGACCGAAACACCTTCATGGAGAGAGTCCTCGCTTAGCTGATGCGAATCCCGTACAGCTTCTTGGCGTAGGTGCCGACGACCAGCATGTTGCCGTAGACCGCCGGGGAGGCCTCGATGTTCTGCGACAGCTGAAGGGTGGAGAAGTCCTTGCCGGTGTTCGGGTCGAACAGGTGAAGGACGCCGCCGGAGTCGCCGACGACGCCGTAGGTGTGGCCGTCCTTGCCGGTGAGCAGCAGCGGTGAGCTCCAGCCGAAGTGCGGCAGGGTGCGGTTCCACACAACCGCTCCGGTCTTCTTGTCTAGGGCCACGAGGTTGCCCTGCTTGTCGGAGCCGGTCTTGGCGATGTTGAAGAACACGAGGTCGGACACCTCGCCGGTGCCGAGCACCGGGGTTGCAAGCAGGCCGCCGTTGACCGCCTTGTTGTAGACCGCGTCCACCTGGTACTGCCAGACCTGCTCGCCGGTCAAGGCGTTGATCTTCTGGATCGTCACCGGGCCGTAGGTTGGAGCGTTGTCGCCCTCGCCACGCTTGTCCATCTCGTTGCCGGTGTAGATGTATGGTCCGCCGGTCTGCGAGTCATCAAGGACGATGGTGGCGTCGGTGTCGTCGCCCGTCGGTCGCACCCACACGACCTGCAGCGTCGTGGCATCCCAGCAGATGATGTTGCCGTCGTTGTCGCCGGCGAACATGAGGTTGCGGTAGGCGGCAGCGGAGCTCTCGATGCCGTGCCGCGACGAGGCGGGGGTGTTGTAGTTCAGCTTCGTGAACTCAGGGTTGACGCTCACGGTCTTCGCCATCGGGTCGAACTTTGCGTTGAGCTTCACCTTGTACACCAAGCCGTTCTCGGCCGGCTCGATCAGGGTGTCGGTGGCGGCGTTGACCAGGGCGGAGGAGTCAAATGCACCCCAGTCACGCGGCGCGCCCGGGTCGGACCCGTTCCAGCCCGAGACTTCCTTGTTCTGGATCAGGTCGAAGATCCGGTACCGCCACACCCCCTTGGCTGCGCCGTTCTCATTCAGGCCCATGCCGGAGTACAGCAGCGGGTAGCCGCGAGGATCGATCGAGCCGGTGCCCTTGAACGCCCAGCCGACGTTGATCGGCGGTTTCGTCTGCTGCCCGGTGGCCAGGTCGAGCCGGTAGACGTTGCCGTCGACCACGGGGTAGATGACCTCGACGAAGTTCGGGTCGTCGACCTGAGCCTGGGTCAGGCCCATCGCCTGCTTGGTCTCGGTGGGCCAGTTCACCAGGAGCGGTTGTCCCGTCCAGCCGGCGCCGGCCCAGTGGGAGCCCTCGGCGTAGACGTCGCCGGTGTCCTGCGTCCAGGCCACCTGGAGCTTCTTCTCGGTCACGTCGGTGGTGCCGTAGACGGGGGCGTCACGGAAGTTGTTGCCACGGAAGGTCAGGACACCGAGGATCTTCGTGTACACGGAGGGGTCGCCGAAGGCCACCGGCCCGGTGCCCTGGTAGTCCTTGATCACCTGGTTCGTGCCGTCGAGCACCTTCCAGTCAACATTCCCGGAGCCGCCGACCAGCGGACGGGTGAACGCGCCGTTCCCGACCGCGGTCGGTGCCACATAGCCCGGTAGGGCGGACAGGTGCAGGGCGAGGTGCACGGGGTCGGATTCGGAACTGCGGCTCGGCGACCTGGTGGCGGTGGGTGAGTTCGGACGAGGTCCGCTCGCGATCTCGTCGGAGCTGGAGCACGCCACCAGCGTGAGCAGGGCCGCCGAAGCTAGCGCGATCACGACAGGGCGCGCCCCACGGAACTTTGTCATGCAATGGCCTTTCAGGAAGCGGGAACCGCTTCGTGAGTCTACGTTGCGGCTCGTCGTCACCGGATCTTGGGGGACTCGGTTGCTCGGACTCGAGGATCCTGCGGCCGGATCTGGAGTTGGGTTTCTCGACGGGTAGTCGTCGTCGCAGTTTGCGCTCGTCACTTGCCGGACTTCCCTCAGGCTCACCCGCTGCAGCCTTGCAGGTTTGATCGGGGAGTGTGAGCTGAGCAATGCTGGCCAGCTGCGCCCGCGACGTATGTGATTCCACCTCTAGGGCCTGGTCGGTGCCCTCAGGGTCTGGTTCCGCCCACGCGAGGCACGGGCGGACATGGGAGACGTCGCCTATCAGCTCGATCAAGATGCGGAGGGTGCCCGAACCACCGTGGAACTGAAGCTGCCGGTCGTCCTCGCCTCCCGTTGGAGGCGCCCTCACTGGTCGCCAATCCCCCTGACGACCAGTCGGTCGAAGCCGGTGAGGATCCAGCCCGAGCTGCGTGATTGTCTGGTACGACAACCGCCCGCGCGGCTTGCCCGCGCCGACCTGGGTGGGGCAGGTTGACGCTTGTCAGCGATGTGGGATCAGGATCGCCGACGTCGCGATGATGGGCGAAGCCGACGTCTCCAGCCCATCGCTTGCGAACACGTCCGCCTGGGCCGGAGTGCGGGTTTGGTGGGTGGGGGCCTGGCGTTGTCCCCGTGGCACGGCCACGGCCTTCACGACGGTAAGGTTTGCCTAACCACATCGTTCAAGGGGTTAGGCATGTTCGACACCAGTCCGGCCCCGAGCACCCTGACCTCCACAGCGGTCGCTGACCCCGCCGCGGCGCCGGTGGATGGTGGCGGGCGTCGGCGGGTGGCTCTTCGGTTGCTGGTGATGCTGGGGCCCGGGCTGATGGTGATGCTGGCCGACACCGACGCGGGCAGTGTGATCACCGCCGCGCAGTCGGGTGCCCGGTACGGTTACCAGTTGGTTGCCGCTCAGCTCGTCTTGATTCCGATCTTGTACCTGGTGCAGGAGACCACCGCTCGACTCGGGCTAGTGACCGGTCAGGGCCACGGCGCCTTGATCCGGGCCACATTCGGGCGCGGCTGGGCGTTGCTGTCGGCCGGCACGCTATTTGTGGCCTGCATCGGCGCTCTGATTACCGAGTTCGCGGGCATCGCCGGAGTGGGTGAGCTCGTGGGACTGCCGCGGCTGGCCACACTCGGACTCGCCGCTGGTGCTATCACGACGCTGCTCCTGGCGGGTCGCTACCGCCGGATCGAGCTAGTCGGCGTGGCCATTGGGGCGCTGGAACTACTGTTCATCCCGGCTGCCATCATGGCTCATCCCGACACGAGTGCCGTTCTGGCTGGCCTGGCCCACCCCATTAGCGCCGACAGGGCCTATATGACTCTGCTCGCCGCGAACGTCGGGGCGGTGATCATGCCGTGGATGGTGTTCTACCAGCAGGAAGCCGTGATCGACAAAGGCCGGCGAGGGCTGTCCCTGCGCCAAGCGCTGCGCTCGGCCCGCCTGGACACCGCCGTCGGGTCGGTCATCACCCAAGCCGTGATGATCGCGGTCCTGGTGGCCACCGCCGCCACCATCGGGGCCTCCCACCCCGGCGCTGACCTAAACAGCATCGGCGCCATCGCCGACGGGCTGGGCGTCTTCCTCGGCCACACCCAGGCCGTGACCCTCTTCGGCCTGGGCATGGTGGGTGCCGCCGTCGTTGCAGTACTAGTGGTGGCCCTCGCTGGTGCTTGGGGTATGGCGGAGGTCCTCGGCTGGCGGCACAGCCTCAACGACTCCCCTCGACGGGCTCGTGGCTTCTACGCCCTGGCCGTGGGCGCGACCCTGGCCGGCGCCGTCCTGGTCGTGCTGGTCCCGGACCTGGTGAACCTGTCCGTCGACATCGAGGTGATGAATGCCGCGTTGCTGCCGATCGTGCTCGGTTTCCTGCTCGCCCTGGAACGACGCGCCCTGCCCGCAGACCTGCGGATGCGCGGCCTCTGGCGTGTCGCCACCTACACAGTCGTCGCGGCTCTCATCGGCCTCGGTCTGTTCACCGCAGTCCAGGCTCTGGCCAGCTAAGTCGCTCACCTGAGCGCCCGGTACAAGACGAACGCACCCATCGAGCTGGAACACGGAATGGTGCCCGTGCTTTCATGGCCGCTCGCTGCCCGTGAAGACGGCTGCCGACACCCTGATGTTGCTCTGCCGGGATGGGCAGGTCGGGGACCAGCCTTGCAAAGCCGCGATCGGGGTCGACCTGGAAGCCACAGGACACCCTAGGGACCGGCACGGGCAAGGCAGTGGCGATTCAGCCGAGTTCCCGGACATGACGGGCCACGACCAGAGGCCGATGTACCCCGCCCCAACCGAGGCGCGGCCGACGCTGAGCTTAGACGTGTTCCTTGCCAAGTGGGGCCGGCCCTTCCCGGCGACAATCGGGCTGTGGCGCAACGCGTGTGAAGAGACTTCACCCCGTTCCTGGCCCACGACGTCGAGGTCCTCCGCGTGCTGTGCTTCACCAACGCGATCGAATCGTTGAACGCCAGGTTCCGCCGGGCGGGTCGGGGCCCTGGGCCACTTCCCAACCCAGCAAGCCGCGATGAAGACCCCTGTATCTGCTCACTGGATCACTGCGCCCCAAGGGCACCGGTCAGACACGATGGGCTGCGCGGTCGAAGCCCCGCCCTGAACGCGTACGCCATCACCTTCGCCGACGGTATGCCGGCCACAACAGAGAACCGCCAACGATGAACGCCATTTACACCGTTCGTCGGACAGACCCGGCTTTACTTCGTCTTTACGTTTCGTGCGGGGTGAAGGTTAGGAGCGGCTGGGAGGCTCGAGTCTCGGATGGCCCGCAGGTCATCGGTACTGGACGGGAGACGAAGACATGATGGGTTGGGGCGGTATGGGTTGGGGCGGCATGGGATGGGCGGGGATGGTCGGGATGGTCCTGTTCTGGGTCGTGCTGATCGCGGTGATCGTGTGGGCGGTGGGCAGGTTGTTGCCGGCACGCCAGGCCCCGCCGGGCCCCTCCGCGGCGAACTCGGAATCTGCGCAGGAGATTCTGGATCGTCGCTACGCCCGTGGTGAGATCGACCTGGAGACCTACCAGGCGCAGCGTGCGGTGCTGGCTGCGGCGCGGAACGAGCGTTTGCGATGACCACCCCCGCTGGTGTGCCCCGAAGGTCCCGATGGGTGCCGTGGACGGTCCTGGCGGTGGCGAGCATGCTGTTGGCCGGGTCGGTCGCGTTCGCCGCTTCGAGCTGGACGCCGGGGCCGCAGCCGGTTGATCAGCGTCCAGTCGCGCCCAGCGACCCCCAGGTGCCTTGGTCAGGAGTGCGCCCTACCGGGTCAGGAAGTGCCACGGGCGGGATGATGGGCGACCGCAGGGGCGGCATGATGGGCGACCGGCGAGGCGGCATGATGGGTGGCCCGGCGGGCGGTGCGACTCAGGGCGGGCCGGTGTGGTTGGTGGGGGATGGCACGTCGGTCGCGACGATTGCCCAGGCTCGGGCGCGGGCGGCTGAGGCGGCGGCGCCGCGTCAGCTCCATCCCGGTGAGGTGATGCAGTTCAGCCTGAACTTCTATGTCGAGCTGAAGGATTCCGCAGGTGCGTCTGTGGCCGAAGTGCTGGTGGATCCGGCCGGGGGTTCGGTGGTCACTGAGTTCGGACCCGCCATGATGTGGAACGCGGTTAATACGACAAGGCCGATCGGGGTCCAGCGGGCGGCTGCGATCGCCGGCGAATGGCTGGCAGCGAACCGTCCGGCGGAGTCGGTGGGAAGCACCGACTCCTTTCCGGGGCATTACACGATGGACACGGTGTCCGGTGGCAATACGGTAGGGATGCTGTCCGTGAACGCCGCCACGGGCGCCGCCTGGTATCACACGTGGCATGGGACGTTCATCGCGAAGGAGGACGCCTGACCGTGGTGCCGCCGATAAAGCTGCAGGCGCTGGTCGTTGACGATGAGCCGAGCCTTGTCCGGGTGGTCGAGGGCTATCTTGTCCAGGACGGTTTCGAGGTCCGCACGGCAGGCGACGGCGAGACGGCCCTGTCCCTGGCGCGCGACTCCGAGCCTGACCTCGTGGTGCTCGACCTAGGGTTGCCCGGCATGGACGGGACGGAGGTGTGCCGGGAGTTGCGTACCTTCAGCCGGTGCTACGTGCTGATGTTGACGGCACGCGCGGACGAGGTGGACATGCTTGTCGGGCTAGGTGTCGGAGCCGACGACTACATGACCAAGCCGTTCTCACCGCGCACCCTGATGGCACGCATCCACACCCTGCTGCGACGCCCTCGCACTGCCGGAAGCCACATAGGGCAGGACGATGATGAGCGCAGCTTCGGTGACCTCGTCCTCGACACCCCGGCGCACGAGGTCAGGATCGGGCACTCCCTGATCCCACTCACGCCCATCGAATACAACCTGCTGGAGACGCTGAGCAGTCGTCCGCGAATGGTGTTCACACGGCAACAACTGCTCGAAGCGGTGTGGGAGGCCACAGCCGGCGTGGCCAGCGACGAGCATCTGGTCGACATCCATATCGGCCATTTGAGGCGCAAGCTGGGCGACGACGCGAAGGCGGCGCGCTACATCCTCACGGTGCGCGGGGTCGGCTTCCGGATGGGGCCGGGATGACGCCCCAGCCGACCCGGTCGAGGCTGGCCGGGCTGGGCTTGCCCGCCCGGCTCCTGTTGAACAACCTGCTCGTGATCGTCGCCGGGGCCAGCACCGTTCTGGTCACCGCCCTCCTGGTGGCACCTGCTGTCTTCCAGGCACACCTGCAGAGTGTGATGCCGATACCAGATGCCGCGTTGCAGGATCACGTCACCCGCGCCTTCGACCAGGCGATCCTGGTTTCGCTGGCCGTAGGTGTGGGCATCGCCTGCCTCACCGCGACCGCCATCAGCTGGCTTGCTGCACGCAGGCTCGCCGCCCCCGTCTCGGATGCTGCCGATGCCGCCGCCGGCCTGGCCGACGGCAATCTCGACGCCCGCGTGACGGACCCCGGGATGGGGCCGGAGTTCGCCAAGCTCGCGTCGTCGGTGAACGAACTCGGCGATCGACTCCAGGCAACAGAAGCCACCAGGCGTCAGCTCACCGCCGAGCTTGCCCACCAGCTCCGCACCCCGATCGCATCCATCCGGGCCACCGTCGAAGCGGTGCGCGAGGGCGTCCTTCCCACCGACGAGGAGACCCTCGAAACACTCGGCTACCAGAGCAACCGCCTCAGCCGTCTGGTGGATGACCTGGAAGTTGTGTCCCGTGCCGAGGAGCGCCAGCTCCTGCTCGCCGCCGAGCCTGTCGCGATCTCGGATCTGGTCGACTCGGCCGCGGCAGCCAACCGCGACAGATACCGGGCTGCCGGCGTCCTCCTTGGCACATGGGTCGCACCTGACATGCCAACCGTGACCATCGACCCCGACCGCATCCAGGAAGTACTCGGCAACCTCCTCGACAACGCCCTTCGGCACACTCCCCGGGGCGGCAGCGTCGAACTGGCCGCACGGGCGGTGCACGATCAGTGGGGCCCGAGGGTCCTCATGGAGGTGACAGATACCGGCACCGGACTCACCGCCTCCGACACCGAGCGGATCTTCGACAGATTCGTGAAGGCCCCGGACAGTCCCGGCACAGGACTCGGGCTCGCCATCGCCAGAGCGATCGTCGAGGCACACCACGGCACCCTCACCGCCCACAGCGCCGGACCGGGAAAGGGGGCGCGATTCGCCATCACGCTCCCCGCCCGCGCCTCCCACGACGCCGGTCCGAGAACCTCGCCGAGAGGTTCACCTCGTCCCCGTCCCTAGACCGTGATCCACACCGGCCGGCAGGCCCGAGAAGCCAGCCACACCCGGCACTGATTCCATCGACAGCACGCGCGACCCGGTGCCTGCGGCGGTCTTGCTCGGCGGCGACCGAGCTGCCGAGCGTGAGTCGGCAGGGCCGCTCACAGCGCGGTCGGCTGGGATGCCCGTCGAGCAGGGTGGCCGCAGATGCAGTGCGAACACCGGAGCGGTAAGCGCTGCCTGCCCCGTTGTCGACAACTGCCAGCACAGCAACATGCGCCAAGAGGGTTCATCTCGCGAGTTCCCGAACGAGTGGCTACTGGCGAGGGTGTTGCCGGACGTCGTTCCCTCGGTGGCCCCATGCGGGCGGAGGGGGAGTTCCACGCGAGGAGGCCCGGCGCTTGCGCTCGCGTGGTTACGCTGCTGTTCATTGGGTGCGAGTGAGTTGGAGGACGTCATGGGCTATGCCCTCAGCAAGACTGTTCAGGGTGGATTCGACGAGACACTGGCCAGAACACGCACGGCGCTGGCCGAGCAAGGATTCGGCGTGCTCACCGAGATCGACCTCGCGGCGACCCTCAAGGGGAAGCTTGGTGTTGAGATTCCTGCGCAAGTGATCCTGGGCGCCTGCAATCCACCCAGCGCCTTTGAGGCGCTCGGGGCAGAGGAATCGATCGGGCTCCTGCTTCCGTGCAATGTGGTCGTTCGGTGGGCCGGGGAGGACACCACGGTGGTGGAGGCGATCGACCCGGCGACAATGCACGTCCTGACTGGTAACGATGCCCTCGAGCCGGTGGCGGCACGGGTCGGCGCCAAGCTCAGGGCTGCTCTGACAAGTCTGGGTGCTTGACGAACGTCACTTCCGTCCGGTCAGCTGAGGTTGCTCGGCAAGCCTCCGCAAGGAGAGACGAAGGTCGTGGCGTCCGGGAAGGTGGGCTACTGGGGTGGAGTGTGACGCCCTGATGGCTAGATGGGAGCGATCGTGTTCGTCAGGAGCAGGCCGACGATGACGACGGCGACGAGCAGCCGGTAAACGATAAAGCCGGTGAACTTGTTGTGGGCCACGAATCGGAGCAGCCAAGCGATTGAGACGTACCCGGCCACAGCCGAGACAACGGTGCCGATCAACACCGGCCCCCAACCGACCGTCGTCGAAATGTTGCCAGCTTGGGTGACTGCTTCCAGCGCCCCGGCTGCCAGCAGCGCAGGGATGCCGAAGAGGAAGCTGAGCCTGGTGGCGGTCACCCGATCCAGGCCGCTGAACAGCCCCGCCGAGATGGTTGCGCCCGATCGTGATACTCCAGGCACGAGCGCCAAGCACTGAGCGAGGCCGATCACCAGGGCGTCGCGCGAACTCACCGACTCCTCACCGCGGGTGCCCTTGCCGATCCGGTCGGCGACCCACATCACCACGCTCCACACGACCAGCCCCGCCACCACGACCCACAAGTCCCGGAGCGGACCTTCGATGACCTTCTTGAAGGCCAGCCCGACGATGGCGATCGGGATCGAGCCGATGATGACGTTCCAGCCCATCCGGTAGTCCGGGGTGGTGCGCGCTGCCTTGTCGACAATTCCGCGCCACCACGCCACCGCAAGCCGGGCTATGTCAGTCCGGAAGTAGTAGACAGCGGCCAGGATCGCCCCGAGCTGGATCACCGCGGTGAAGGCTGTCATGCCCTGGTCGTCGATGCCATAGCCGAGCAGCTTCTCGGCGATAGTCAGGTGCCCCGTGCTCGACACGGGCAAGAACTCGGTGACTCCCTCGATGACCCCCAAAATGATGGCGTGCAGCCAGTTCATCGCATCCCTTCCTCCACGTCGCCAGTGCGGGGCCAATCTAGCCGGTGCGCCCATCGCTGCCGCACGCGTGCCCGGCTGCATCCGTTGACACGACAACCAACCCGATGCGCTCTCGATGCCGAGACCCCACTTATCGAAGCTGCACCCGTATCGGCGAGAGCCTTATCGCTACGACCCGATGATGGGTCTCCAAGCGCAGCCAACCGCCGTGCCCTTAGGCCTTCATTAGGGATGGACGACCGACAGTGGGACGTTGAGGTCCCACGCGGTGCCGGTAACTGATGGCGAGGCCACCGCCTGCCACCGCTCGGCACTGATTTGGATGGCCATAGAGTCGGAGACATCGCCATCGGATTGTCCGTACCCCAAAAAGATCGCTATCATCGCTCTGTGACGATAAAATCTGATGTTGTTGGATCCGACGTTTTCGGCGGTGAGCCGAGTCTGAGTGTCGCGGCTGCGTTGTTTCATGGGCTGTCTGATCCGTCGCGATTGGCGATCCTGCAGCACTTGACGCTGGGCGAGCATCGGGTGCGGGACCTGACCGAGCACTTGGGGCTGGCCCAGTCGACAGTGAGCGCGCACCTGGCTTGCCTGCGCGAGTGTGGCCTGGTGTCGTCGCGTCCGGAGGGTAGGGCGTCGGTGTTCTCCCTGACGTGCACCTCTGAGCTGCTGGCCGTGCTGGAGGCCGCTGAGCAGGTCCTGGCGACCACGGGATGGGCGGTGGCGTTGTGCCCCAACTATGGCGTGGGGTCAATGGGGACTCCAACGCCCGGCGACTTGAAGAGCCACCACGGCAGCGGGGGTATGTGATGAGCCAGCGCGGCATTCCGGGGGAAGAGGCTCAGATGGAGGCCGACCGGGTCGACGATGACGGCAAGGACCCGGAAGTACCCCATGACGTCGACGACGACGATGATGACGATGATGACGATGACGATGACGAGGTGCAGCACCTCTGGCAGGTTCGTGATATCCAGCTCGGGCTGGTGTCTGGCACTCTCTTGCTGGCTGGCTTTCTGAGCGGTCTGGCCGGTTGGGACGTCGCCGCGGTAGTCCTCAGTGCCCTCGCGTTGCTGGTCGGAGGGTCAACCTTCGTCCCGGGTGCGGTGAAGAAGCTGGCCAGGGGCAAGCTGGGCGTCGGTCTGCTGATGACCATCGGTGCGGTGGGCGCGACTGCCCTGGGGCAGGTGGAGGAGGCCGCCACATTGGCGTTCCTGTTCTCCCTCAGTGAAGGCCTGGAGGACTATTCGCTCGCCAAGACCCGGCACAGCCTCCGAGCGCTGCTCGACCTGGTGCCGCGCCAGGCTACGGTGCTGCGCGAGGGCGCCGAGGTCGTGGTTGACCCCGGCGAGCTCATCGAGGGTGACGTGATGATCGTCAAGCCGGGGGAGCGGCTCGCCACCGACGGCGTCATCCGTACCGGTCGGACAGCCCTGGACACGTCTGCGATCACCGGCGAATCCATGCCGATCGAGGTCGGGCCCTCGAGCGAGGTGTACGCGGGGGCGATCAACGGCTCCGGTGTCCTCGAGGTCGAGGTCACTTCAACCGCGGACAACAACTCCCTGGCCCGGATCGTCCACATTGTCGAGGTTGAGTCGTCCAGGCGGGGGGCAACCCAGAGGCTTGCAGATCGGATCGCCAAACCCCTGGTACCCGGCATCCTTGTCGCGGCGGCCCTGACGGTGGCTGTCGGCTTCCTGGTGGGCGACCCGGCTCTGTGGCTGCAGCGTGCGCTGGTGATGGTGGTGGCAGCCTCCCCCTGCGCCCTGGCGATCTCAGTGCCGGTCACCGTTGTTGCGTCCATCGGCGCGGCCAGCAGGCGCGGCATTCTGGTCAAGGGTGGCGCCGCCATGGAGGTGCTCGGCAGAGTCCGCACCGTTGCCCTGGACAAGACTGGAACCCTTACCCGAAACCAACCCGCCGTCATCGAGGTGACGGCCACAGGACAGCACACCCGCGACGAGGTGCTCGACTGGGCCGCCGCGCTGGAGGCGCGCAGCGAGCACCCTCTCGCGAAGGCGATCCTGGCCGCCACTGAAACCGTGCCGAGTGCCGTCGAGGTCGAGGCGGTCGTCGGGGCCGGGCTAACCGGGACCCTCGCCGGGCGCCGGCTTCGTTTGGGGCGTCCGGGCTGGATTGAGGCGGGCCCACTCGCCGCCGACGTGGAACGGATGCAACAAGCCGGCGCCACGGCCGTCCTCGTCGAGGTCGATGGGCACACCGTCGGCGCGATCGCCGTCCGCGACGAGCTCCGCCCCGAAGCGGCCGCCGTCGTTGCCGACCTGCACGCGCACGGCTACACCGTGGCGATGCTCACCGGGGACAATCCAACCACCGCTCGAGCCCTCGCTGCCGAGGCCGGGATCGACAGCGTCCACTCCGATCTCCGGCCCGAGGACAAGTCGTCGATCATCAGAGGGCTGCGGGACAGTGGTCGGGTCACAGCGATGGTCGGTGACGGCGTCAACGACGCCCCGGCGCTGGCCAGCGCCGACCTGGGCGTGGCAATGGGCGCCATGGGCACCGACGTCGCGATCGAGACCGCCGACGTCGCGCTGATGGGCGACGACCTACGGCTCCTGCTGATCGCGTTCGAACACGCCCGCCGCACCCGCCGGATCATGCTGCAGAACGTGGTCCTCTCGATCGCGCTGATCTCGGTCCTTATCCCGCTGGCCCTGTTCGGGATCCTTGGGCTCGCCACTGTCGTGCTCATCCACGAAGTCGCCGAGGTCTTTGTCATCGCCAACGGCGTCCGCGCCGGGCGAACCAAGCATCTGGGCGTCCTTGCCAACACCGCACCACGTCCTTCCGTCCTCGGAGCGACGCCGTGAGTAAGGATCATCAGCACACGACTGCCGGCACCCACCGGGGACGGCTGGGAATTGCGTTGGCGATCACTGCAACGGTGTTGGTCGCAGAGGTTGTCGGCGCTCTCGTGACCGGCAGCCTGGCGCTGCTGGTGGACGCCGGCCACATGCTCACCGACGCCGGCGGCCTGCTGATGGCGCTCCTGGCCGCGACCGCGATGAACCGGCCGCCGACCGCCCGACGTACCTGGGGCTGGGCCCGGATCGAAATCCTTGCCGCCGGAGCCCAGGCAGCGATCCTGCTCGCGGTCGGCCTCTATGCGTTCATCGAAGGCGTCCAGCGGCTGCTGGCTCCTCCCGAGGTCGCCGCCGGTGGCCTCCTCTTCCTCGGCATCCTCGGGCTCGGCGCCAACATCGCCTCCGTGGCGGTCCTGTCCGGCGGTCGCAGCCACAACCTGAACATGCGGGCAGCGTTCCTCGAAGTCGTCAACGACGCGCTCGGCTCGGTGGCCGTGATCGTCAGCGCCCTGATCATCCAGTTCACCGGCTGGACACGGGCCGACGCGCTAGCCGGCATGCTGATCTCAATCCTGATCCTCCCGCGAGCCGTCACCATCCTTCGCCAAGCCGGAAGCGTGCTCCTCGAAACCGTGCCCAAAGGCCTCGATCTCGGCCAGGTCCGCAGCCACCTGCTCGGCCTACCCCACGTCACCGACGTTCACGACCTCCACGCATCCCTCATCGGAACCGGCCTACCGGTGCTCTCCGCGCATGTCGTCCTGGAGGACTCCTGTTTCCACGACGGCCACACCCACGAACTGCTCGACCAGCTCCAGGACTGCGTCCGCCAGCACTTCGACGTCAGCGTCGAGCACTCCACATTCCAGCTCGAGCCCACCACCCATTCCAGCCACGAGGACCACACACACCAGTAGCAACTCAAATGCGGTCGCCCTCTCTGGTATTCGGCGCCCTGCTGGCTGATCATCGTGACCCGTGAACATGCGGGCTCTGATCAAGTCGCCGGGCTCCTCTTGCGTCAATGTGCGCGACGGCGCGTACCCTGCTGGCGCGCTGCGCGGACAGCTCCAGCGCTGAGCGGCAGCGCAGATCGGTGGGGTATCGGACCGACGAGGAATGCAGTCGTTGCGGGGGCGTCGACCCCTGCCGAGTCAGTCGTCTGCCTGTGGAGTGCACTGCCGACGATGGCCGTCGCAACCCCGATCCCGACGGCGAGCGCGGAGGCGCGGCACGCCAGCACACAGCGGAAGTGGGTGGCGGGCAGAAGGTTGCCACGCAATGGCTGGCCTCCACTGTAGGTATAAGTGCATATGCCGGACCGTAATTAGGTTAGGCTCACCTAACCCGCAATGAGAGGTCCGCATGTCTGTGCCCATTTCCCGCCTGTTTGCCGTGGTCGCCGTGCTGTCTGGTGGCTTGGCAGCCTGCAGCAACACTTCGGCCACCCCTGGAGGCATGCCTTCGGCGTCGCCGACCGCTGAAGGGAGTTCGTTGGCGGGCTCCTCCATCACCGTATACAACGCCCAGCATGAGGAGCTGACGCAGGCGTGGGCGGATGCATTCACTGCGGCGACCGGCGTGACCGTCACGCTGCGCAACGGTGACGATTCGGAGCTGGGTAATCAGTTGGTGCAGGAGGGTGGCGCCTCTCCGGCGGATGTGTTCCTGACCGAGAACTCGCCTGCGATGTCTTTGGTGGAGCGGGCTGGGCTGCTCACCGATGTCGATCCGGCCACGCTGCAGCATGTCCCGACCGCCTACCGGCCTTCTACCGGCAAGTGGACCGGGATCGCCGCCCGGTCCACCGTCTTCGTGTATAACCCGGCCAAGGTGTCGGAGTCCGAGCTTCCGAAGTCTCTGCTCGATCTTGCCGATCCGTCGTGGAAGGGTCGATGGGCAGCATCGCCGGGGGGCGCCGATTTCCAGGCGATCGTGTCGGCGGTGCTGGCCCTGAAGGGCCGAGCCGCGACCGAGGAGTGGCTGGCGGGGATGCAAGCCAACGTCACCCAGTATCAGGGGAACAGCACGGTGATGAAGGCTGTCAATGCCGGCGAGATCCCGGGTGGGGTGATCTACCACTACTACTGGTTCATCGACCAGGCCGGCACCAAGGAGAACAGCAAGAACACCAAGCTCCACTTCTTCGGCAAGCAGGACCCCGGTGCGTTCGTCAGCGTCTCTGGTGGTGGTGTGCTCGCCTCCAGCAAGAACCAGGCCGCCGCCCAGGCGTTCCTCGCCTTCATCACCGGCAAGGCCGGTCAGGACGTGCTCCGCACCGGCACCAGCTTCGAGTACACCGTGGCCAGCGGTGTCGCGGCCAACCAGGCGCTGCCCGCCCTCGACACCCTCGACGGGCCGACCGTTGACCCTTCAACGTTGAACAGCACCGAAGTGGTCGACCTGATGACGAAGGCGGGCCTGATCTGACTACCGTCCGCTCGCCGGCGCAGGTCATCGTCGCGTCGAAGGCACGGCCTCCGGCGACGCTGGTCCTGACCGTCGCCGCGGTCGCGGTGGTGATGCTCATCCCGGTCCTCTTCGTAGTGACAGTTGCCGCCCAGACGGGGTGGCAGGGGTTGGCCCCGCTGTTGCTGCGGCCGAAGGTTGGCGAGCTGCTGGTGAACACTGTGCTTCTCGTGGTCCTCGGCGTGCCGCTGTGCGTGACGGTCGGGGTAGGCTCGGCGTGGCTGGTCGAGCGGAGTGACCTGCCGGGTCGCGGCGTGTGGAGCGTGCTGCTCGCTGCGCCGCTGGCGGTACCGGCGTTCGTCAGCAGCTATGCCTGGGTGAGCGTGGTGCCCTCCATCGGCGGGCTTGGCGGCGGGCTGCTGATCTCGACGCTCGCCTACGCTCCGCTGGTGTACCTACCGGCACTGGCCGTCCTGCGCGGCCTCGACCCGGCCTTGGAGGACACGGCCCGCTCGATGGGCTTGGGCCCTGGTGCGGTCTTCCGTCGTGTCGTGTTACCCCAGTTGCGGCTCGCCGTCTGGGGTGGCGGTTTGGTGGTCGCCCTCCACCTGCTGGCGGAGTACGGCGCGTTCGCGATGATCCGCTTCAACACCTTCACCACCGCGATCATGGTGCAGTTCCGCTCGAGCTACGCCGGCCCTGCGGCCAACGCGTTGGGCATCGTCCTGACCGTCCTTTGCCTCATCGTCCTCGTCGCGGAAGGTTCCACGCGGGGCAGCATGCGCTACGCCAGGATCGGCTCCGGGGCAGCACGGCAGCCGATCCGCGCGGCCCTCGGGCCCGCCACCGCCCCCACCATGATCGTATTGGTGGGCTGGGTGGCGGCCGGTATCGGGGTGCCGCTGGCCGCCATTTCGGGCTGGCTGACAATTGGCCATCCTTGGGCGCAACGGGAGATCCCCCAGGCAGTCCTGACCACCGTCGCTCTGGGAATCCTCGGCGCGGTCGTCACCATCATCCTTGCGGCCCCGGCGGCTTGGCTGACGGTGCGTCATCCCGGTCGGGGGGCACGGCTGCTCGAGGGGGCTGGCTACCTTGCCAGCAGCCTGCCGGGCATCATCATCGCGCTGGCCCTGGTCACGGTGACGATCCGGTTGGCGCCACCGCTGTACCAAACGGTTTCGACGGTGGTGGTCGCCTACGCGATCATGTTCATGCCCCGAGCCATGGTCGCCCTCCGATCCGGACTCGCCCAGGCGCCCCCGTCCCTGGAAGAGGCTGCCCGTGCGCTCGGCTTGTCCCCCTTCATGTCACGGCTTCGGGTGACGCTGCCGGTGATCGCGCCGTCCGCCGCGGCCGGTGCAGCACTGGTGGCGCTCGGAATCGCGAATGAACTCACCGCCACGCTGCTGCTGGCACCGAACGGTACGCGGACGCTGGCAACCGAATTCTGGTCGGCCAGCAGCTCGGTGGCCTACTCCAATGCGGCCCCCTACGCCCTGCTGTTGATCCTTGCCTCCGTACCAGCGGTCGCCATCCTGCTCGCCCAAACCAGACGTACCAGCCAAAGGGTCATGCCATGACGTCTCTCGCGCTCGAATCGGTCACCGTCCGGCTAGGTCAGGTCGTCGCCCTCCACGACGTCTCGCTCACCCTGGAGGCGGGCGCCCGCCTCGCTGTTGTCGGGGCATCCGGCAGCGGGAAATCGACCCTGCTGCGGGCAATCGTCGGGTTGTTGCGCGTCGATGCAGGGACAATCTCGATCGACGACCGGGTCGTCACCGGACCCGCGACCTTCGTGCCAGCACACCGCCGACAAGTGGGATACGTGCCCCAGGATGGTGCCTTGTTCCCGCACCTCACCGTCGCACGCAACATCGTCTTCGGAGTGCCCGACCGCGCAAGCCGTTCACGCCTGGTCCGGGAGATGACCGAGTTGGTGGCGCTCGAGCCCGAACTGCTGGCCCGGTATCCCCACGAGCTGTCCGGCGGCCAGCAGCAACGGGTGGCCCTCGCCCGGGCCCTCGCTGCCCGCCCCCGCATGATCGTGCTCGACGAACCCTTCAGTGCTCTGGACACCTCGTTGCGTGCGCAGGCACGCAACGCCGTAATCCAAGTGCTCGAGGACAGTGGTGTGACCGCAGTCCTCGTCACCCACGACCAGGATGAGGCACTCACCTTCGGCGGCGCCGTCGGCGTCCTCGATCGAGGTCAGCTGGTCCAAGCCGGAACTCCACGGGCACTCTTCGACGATCCGAACACGCCCGCCATTGCCGCTTTCTTCGCTGACGCCTGTTTCCTACCCGCAATAGTCGCCGGGAACGTGGCTACTACTGCATTCGGCCAGGTCCGCGTGCGCCGTCAGCACGTTACCGATGCTGGGGTCGCTCGAATCATGGTCCGGCCGAACCAATTCGCCGTCGACGCCACGTCGCCCTCACCGAACGCGAGAGTGCACCAAGTGACTTGGGCAGGCTCGTCCAGCCATGTCGTGCTGCGCCCAACCAATGGCGAGGAACAGCTCACGATCGAGTTGTCCGCCGGGGACGTCAGCGCCCTCGAGGTCGGAGACCTCGTCACCGCCAGCGTCGTCGGGACTGCGGTGGCCTACTTGCCTTCCCCCGCAGGAGGGGACCATCGCGCGGAGGGGCTATCCGTTGTGGATGACCAGCAACATCCGACACGTAGTGTCGACCTGGCGGATCGAAGCGTGCCAGCCGCCTGACGATCTTTGGGCCTGCCGCCATTTGGAGGAATCACCCGGACGCGAGCCATCGCGTCTCAACGGCTACCCTCGGACGGTCAGCCGGTTACCAGCCGTGCTTACGTCACAACAGGTCGCTTAGCCCTCTGTTGACCCTGATGAGAAGGGCGGCCGACAGGGAGTCACTCACTGGTATCGGCCAACGCGTAGAAAGGGAGCGCCACGAGTTCATCGACCACGAGCCGAACGCGAGTTTCGAACTCAGCGCGCTGGCCGGGTCGTCGCGGACGGCGTGGTGCGAAGGCATCGTCTCCTTGAGACCTACCTCGTGGAACGACTCGGCCTCGGCGCAACGGCGGCCATCCAGAGGCCGACACCTTGGAGCGCACCGTGTCTGATCTCGTCCGGAATCGGGTGGACAAGCTGCAGGGCGATCCCGCCCGTGATCCTCCGTTTAGGGAGAGATTCTGCCGCGCAGACGGTGGGCCTTGCCTGGGCAAGGCGGCCCACCGAGTCTCATCCGGTGAACGAACGGGCGCATCGTCCGGATCTCCATCACGAACCCGCTATCCGTGGCTACCTCAATGCCCAGGGCTATCGATCGGCACGTCGAGCCGCCTTGATTCGACCGACCCCAAAGCGGGTTCGGTCTGTGTCACTCGCAGCGGGTGGGATGGCTCGTCCTGATCGATGTCGGTCGTGAGTGTCCGTCGCAGGGACCGGATGGCACGATGATGGAGCAGCTTCACTGCGCCCTCGGCCTTCCCGATGATCGAGGCGGTCTTGCCCAGCGGGCGAATAGCGGCGTTTAGGGGCCCTGTGTGGCCGGCTCGGTCTGTCGGTTCGAGCGCCGGTAGGTCTGGTAGTTGTTGTTGCCGCCGGAGAGGTTGTAGACGGTGGCGAACCCGAGGCGGAGCAGGATGTTCTGGCCGGCGTTTCCGGAGACGCCTTTGTTGCAGTACGTGACGGTGGGGGTTCCGGGGTCGAGTTCGCCGACGCGGTCGCGGAGGTTGGCCAGGGGGATGTTGATGGCGCCTTCGATGTGGCTCTTGGTGTAGTCGCGGCCTGAACGGACGTCAACGATCTGGAGGGTTTCACCAGCATCGAGGCGCGCATCGAGGTCCTCGGGGGTGATGAGTGGCGCCTTGCCCGTGTTCGCGTTGTCGAGGGCCATGCCGGTGTAGTGGATGGGGTCCTTGGTGGTGGCGAAGGGCGGGGAGTAGGCAAGGTCGAGGTGGAACAGGTCTTCTGCGTGGGCGCCGAAGCTGATGGCTGTGGCCAGGACGTCGATGCGTTTGTCGACGCCTTGGGGGCCGATGGCTTGGGCGCCGAGGAGTCGTCCGGTGCCGCGTTCGGCGATGGCTTTGATGATCAGTTCGCGTCCGCCGACGTAGGTGGCGTGGGCGGGTTTGATGTTGTGGACCACTTCGATGTCGAGGCCTTGGGCTTTGGCTTCGGTTTCGGTGAGCCCGGTGTGGCCGACGCCGAGCTCGAAGACGCGCACGATGCCGGTACCCAGGATGCCGCGGTGGCTCAGGGTGCCGCCGGTGATGGAATCGCCGGCGATGCGGCCCATCTTGTTGGCGGTGGAGCCGAGCGGGCGCCAGATGGGGTTGCCGGTGATGAGGGAGTAGCTTTCGGCGACGTCGCCGACGGCATAGATGTCGTCGACGGTGGTGCGCATGGTGTGGTCGACCTTGATGGCGCCGGTGGGACCGAGTTCGGCGCCGACCTGGAGGGCGAGGGTGGTGTCGGGCCGGACGCCGACCGAGAGGATCACCACGTCTGCGGGGAGGGTGTCGCTGTTGTCGAGCTGCACCCCGGTGACGGTGTCGTCGGTGGCGTCGATGGCGGTCACGCTGCGGGCAAGGTGGACTGTCACGCCACGGCGGATGAGTTCTTCCTGGACGCGGAAAGCCATGTCGGCGTCGAGGGCCGGCATGACCTGGGGGAGCCGCTCCACGATGGTGACCTGTAGGCCGGCCTCGGTGAGCTGTTCGGCCATTTCGAGTCCGATGAACCCCGAGCCGACGACGACGGCGATCTTGGCGCGGCGGGTGAGGATCCAGCCACGGATGGCTTCGGCGTTCTGCACGTTGCGGACGGTGAACACTCCCGGGGCCTGGACGCCGGGGATGGGCGGGACGATGCTGCGGGCGCCGGTGGCCAGGACGAGGGTGTCGTAGGAGTCGGTGAACTCCGTTCCGCTGGCCAGGTCGACGACACGGATCGTTCGATTCGGATGGTCGACCGAGAGCACCTCGTGGCCGGTGCGGATGTTCATGTTGTAGCGCTTGGCGAACCAGGCGGGGTCGCGGGGGTGGAGTTCGTCGGCGTCGGCGACCTGGCCGCCGACGTAGTAGGGGAGTCCGCAACCGGAGTAGGAGATGTCACGGTCGCGGTCGTAGACGACGATCTCGAGCTGTTCGTCGTTGCGGCGGGCCTTGGCTCCCACGGACGTGCCGGCGGCGACCGCGCCGATGATCACCAGCCGGCGGACGGGGCGTGTGCCTGGCTGGGACGGGGCAGTGCTGGGCATGGTGAACCTCCACAAGACGGTGGCATGGCGATGAGACGCGCGGGTGACGAGATGGTGTCCGGTGGGTCCGGCTGGGCTAGCTGGCGGGTGCGAGTTCGGCGATCAGGGCTTCGACGCGGCCTCGGATCTTGTCGCGAATCGGCCTGACGGCTTCGATGCCCTGCCCGGCGGGGTCGTCCAGAACCCAGTCCTCGTAGCGCTTGCCGGGGTAGAACGGGCATGCGTCGCCGCAGCCCATGGTGATCACCACGTCGGAGGCCAACACCTGATCAGTGGTCAGGATCTTGGGCTGCTCGTTGGCGATGTCGATGCCCTCTTCGGCCATCGCGAGGACGGCCATGGGGTTGACCGCATCGGCGGGCGTGGAGCCGGCCGACAGCACCTCGATCCGGCCCTCACCGAGGTGGCGCAGGTAGCCGGCGGCCATCTGCGAGCGGCCGGCGTTGTGGATGCACACGAACAGGACGGTGGGCTTGCTCATCTATGTGACTCCTCGAATCCCCAGCGGACGTCCCGTCGGGCTTGACACTTATGGTAGCTCAGTTACCATTGCCTCAATTGTTGTGGAGGTAAATCCGAATGTCGATCTGGAATCTCGAAGCAGGGGCCCGTGCCTACGCCGCCCTCGGCGATCCGTCCCGGCTGGCGATCATCGACATGCTGGCGAACGCCGACCTGGCCTCCGGCGAGCTGGGGAGCAAGCTGGACATCCCGACAAACCTGGTCGCGCACCACTTGCGCGTGCTGGAGGAGGCCGGCTTGATCGAGCGGAGGCGATCCGAGGGTGACGGGCGCCGCAGTTACGTCACCCGCACGCCGGCCTGCAACGAGTTGCTCGGCGCCGGCCGCCTTCCGAGACCCCGCAGGATCGCCTTTGTCTGTTCGCAGAACTCGGCCCGGTCGCAGCTCGCCGAGTCCTACTGGCGAACCATCAGCGACATCCCGGTGGTCTCCGGCGGTACCCACCCCGCAAGCCGCGTGCATCCCCGCGCGATCACGGTGGCCAGACGCCATGGCCTCGACCTCACCACGGCCCGGCCTCGGCTCGCCACCGACGTGCTGAGCGGTGACGAGCTGGTCATCGCCGTGTGTGACCGCGCTTATGAAGACCTCGACACCCACCCCCTGCACTGGTCGGTCCCCGACCCCGCCCTCGCCGAGAGCACCAAGGCTTTCGAGGGCGCCTACGACGACATCGCTGGCCGGATCACCCGCCTGGCCGCCAGCTTCGAAGGAGAAGCCTCATGACCACCGCCCCACAGCCTGTCTCGGAACGCAGCTGGGAAAGCCTGCGCACCCCCGAGAAGCTCGCCCTCAAGCAAGCTTCGGCCCGCCTGGCCGACGACTTCGCAGGCCTGTACGGCACGGAGACCATCGAACGCTTCCTGGCCAGCTCGTTCGACCAATTCGCCGATCACGCCAAGATCACCAGATTCCTGCCACTGCTGGCCGAGCGGTTCGCCCACCAACGCCTCCAGGCACTGGCCCGCGTTGAAGGGCTCCATGACGACGGCAAACCCGTCGTGTTGTTCCTGTGCACCCACAACGCGGGCCGCTCACAGATGGCACTCGGCTTCTTCCAAGCACTCACCGGGGACAAGGCCGTGGCCTGGTCCGGTGGGTCCGAGCCAGGCATTGAGGTCAACCCGGCAGCGATCGCCGCGATGGCCGAGCGCGGCATCGACATCTCCAGAGAGTTCCCCAAACCGTGGACCGACGAAACCGTCCGGGCCGCGGACGTCGTGGTCACGATGGGCTGCGGGGATGCCTGCCCGATCTTCCCCGGAAAACGCTACGAGAACTGGGACGTTGAAGACCCGGCAGGACAAAGCGTCGAAGACGTCCGCCCCATCCGAGACGAAGTCGAACGCCGCGTGCGCTCGCTCATGGCGTCGCTGAGCCTGTAGCGGACAGTCCGGAGCTCTGACGTCCTCTCTCCTGGCAGCCAGGCTGCCAGAGGGCCGAGGCTAGAGTCTCGGCGGGTGGTGCTCGAAGGCGAGTGTTTGTCCGCTCAGATCGAGGTGGGCGACGACACTGGCGCCGGGCTTGAGCTGCATGGCCGGCATGCCGAGCGCAGTGAGCATGGTGGGAAGTACAGGTCTGTGCCCGCAAATTGCCAGGGGTGTTCCGCTTGCCAGGGTCTGCTCGATCAACCGGCTCATCAGCTTGTCCACGGCCTTCACGTTGAGTTCGGCCTGCTCCTCACTCAGCGCGGCCCAGCCCTCGACCTCCAGCTGCTCGGCAGTGGCATAGGGCACGAGGGTCTTAACGCACCGCGTTGAGGTGGAGGACGCCAACCGGGCAACTCCGTAGGCCATCAACAACGGCTTGAGGGCGCTGGCCTGGCGGCGTCCGCGCGCGGTGAGCGGACGAGCCTGGTCACGGCTACTCCAGTCTGAGCGTGTCATCGCCTTGCCGTGCCGGACGATCAAGATCGGCACGGTGTCAGCCAAGGCAATGCCCCGCCGGATCACGTGTTCCTGCTCTGTGCCCGCCACGAGGCCAGCCGCAACTTCGGCCGGGAGCCAAGCAAGGTGATCGATTCCGTCCCCAATGGAGGAGATGCCGCCAGGGATCGGTCGGGCGCGCCACCAAGCCACGGGCCGGGCACCGTCAGGCCGAGGCCCCGTCACGATCGGGGTGCCTAGCCGGATCCCCAGGTGCGCGTCCGTCCTGCCGGCGCGCGCCGCACACGAGGCCAGGAATTCGTCCGGGCCGACCGACTGCACCGGTAAACGCCAGCCGTTGCCGTGGCCGTGTTGAACCATCAGTACGTCGATCGCGTCAGCGTCGCCGCGGACCACCACGGCACCCGCAGCTGAAGGCTTCTTCGCCGCCAGTGACCCCATGGCAGAAGCATGCCCGCCACGGGTGCCTCCGTACCACCTTGGTCACCTTCCCTGGGCGCGGAGGCGGCGGGCTTCCCCCTAGCTTCGGGCGGAAAGGGGAGTTCCTGGGAGCGGCTGCGGGCGGACGTTGCGGCACCGGTCCAATCCCCGTCGGATTGAGATTCATCGATCCGAGTGAGCTACAGTACGTATTGATAATCGTCGATGTCCCAATGGAGGAGTGATCATGGTCAGTATTCGTGTCTTCGAGCCAGCCCTGTGCTGCAACACCGGGGTGTGCGGTGAGGATGTGGATCAGGCCCTCGTGGACTTCAGTGCCGATCTGGAGTTCTTCGCTTCGCAGGGGGTCGACATCGCCAGGCACAACCTGGCCAACGACCCGACCTCTTTCGTCGAGAACCCTGCCGTGATGAACTTCCTGACCGTGGCCGGCTCCGAAGGGCTCCCCCTGGTTCTGGTCGACGGCGTCACCGTCCTCACCGGCAGCTACCCCTCCCGCGACATGCTCGCCCGCTACGCCGGGCAGGCGGCCACCCTGCGACCCCGGATCAACCTGGTGACCGCCGGTGGCGGCGGTTGTTGTGGCGGCGGCGGCAGCTGCTGAGGGCCTGGCCATGAACTTCCTGACTGACCCGACCCGCTTCCTGTTCTTCACCGGCAAGGGTGGGGTGGGCAAGACCTCCATCGCCTGCGCGACCGCGCTCCAGTTGGCCGAAGCCGGCAGAAGGGTGCTGCTGGTCAGCACCGACCCCGCCTCCAATGTCGGCCAGGTCTTCGGGCAACCGATCGGCAACACGATCACCGCGGTGGCATCGGTTCCGGGCCTCGACGCCCTCGAGATCGACCCCGAACAGGCGGCTGCCGAGTACCGCGAACGGATCATCGGCCCGGTGCGAGGCCTGCTGCCCGAACCGGAGATCGTTTCCATCACCGAACAGCTGTCCGGGTCGTGCACCACCGAGATCGCGTCGTTCAACGAGTTCACCGGCTTGTTGGCCGACCCGAGCCTGATCGCCGACTACGACAACGTGATCTTCGACACCGCACCCACCGGGCACACCATTCGCCTGTTGAAGCTGCCCGGGGACTGGACCGGCTTCCTCGATGCCGGCAAGGGCGACGCCTCCTGTCTCGGGCCGCTGTCCGGGCTGGAGAAGCAACGCCAGCTGTACAGCGGAGCCGTCGAAGCGTTGGCCGACCCGTCCATGACCCGGCTGGTGCTGGTGGCGCGAGCCCAAACCTCCAGCCTGGCCGAAATCGCCCGGACGGCCGACGAGCTGACTATCGCCGGCATCCGGCCCAGCAATGTGGTCATCAACGGTGTCCTGCCGACCAACGCCGGAGCCAACGACTGCCTCGTACTGGCCATCCGGGACCGCGAAAGGGACGCGGTGGCCGACATGCCGGTCTCCCTGGCTGGCGTCCCCCGCGACATCATCGAGCTCAAGCCGGAGAACATGGTCGGCCTGGCCGCCTTACGGTCCCTCTTCGAGGGCACCACTCCGGTCCCGAGCGAAGCCATCGCTGCCCCGCAAGGAGACCTGGTGCCCACGCTCGACGCCTTGGTCGACGAGCTTGCCGCCGACGGGCACGGGCTGATCATGTGCATGGGCAAGGGTGGAGTCGGGAAGACCACCATCGCCTCGGCGATCGCTACCCGTCTGGCCGAGTTGGGCCACGACGTCCACCTCACCACGACCGATCCGGCCGGGCACCTGGAGAACACGATGGGGGATGGGTACGGGCTGCCGAGTCTCAGCATGTCCCGGGTCGATCCGCAGCGGGCCGTCAAGGAGTACCGCGAGCACGTCATGGCCACGAAGGGCAAGAACCTGGACGATGCGGGGAAGGCATTGCTGGCCGAGGACCTGATGTCGCCGTGCACCGAGGAAGTTGCGGTCTTCGAGCAGTTCTCGCGTCTCGTGAACGAGGCTCGCCGCAAGTTCGTGGTGATGGACACCGCACCCACCGGGCACACCCTGCTGCTGATGGACGCCGCCGGCTCATACCACCGCGAGATCGAACGCAACATGCCCACCGGCACCCTGTACACCACCCCGATGATGCGGTTGCAGGATCCCGACTACACCAAGATCCTGCTCGTCACCCTGCCCGAAACCACGCCGGTCCTGGAAGCCAGCATCCTGGAGGACGACCTCAAACGGGCCGGCATCCAGCCTTGGGCCTGGGTCATCAACCAATCCCTCGCCGCTGCGGCCACCACCTCGCCACTGCTCCGGCACCGCGCCGGCCAGGAACAGGGCCCCCTCGACGCCGTACGGGCCCGCGCCCGCCGGCTGGCCATCGTGCCGCTACTCCAAGAGGAACCAACCGGACCCAAACGCCTCGCCATGCTGGCGTCCTGAGGTAGCTCGCAATACACCACACAACGGCGGTGCGCAGACCCGGCCCCGCCCACACCGCTCGTCGCTCAAAGGAGACCCGACAACAATGCTGAATCCCACCATCCAGGCGCCGGCCCAGGCCGAAGCGGGGGCCCTCGCCGCGGCGGGCGCGTTCGGCGCCGCACTCAAGGCGAGCCCCGAGTTCACTGCCCTCCTCGCTGCCGATCAGGCGATCTCGGTCGACCCTCAGGCGGATGCCGCGATCGCGGCGTTCGACCGCCTCCAGCAGCAGTTGCGGACCGAAATCACGACGGGGCTCCTCCAGGAATCCCAGCGAGCTGAACTGGACCACTGCCAGCAGGCCATGTACTCCGTCCCCTCGGTGGCGGCGTACGTGGCGGCAACCGAAGCCTTCCAGGCCGTCTGCCGCGAGACGGCGTCCATCGTGAGCACCGAGATCGGCATCGACTTCGCCGCGAACAGCCGCTCCGGCGGCTGCTGCGGCTGACAGGGGAAGACACAATGCTCTCAACCGAACTCCGCGACGCAGCCCTCGCGTTCAGCCACGCCCTCCGCGAGGCTCCGGCCGTCGCCGAATATGTGGCGGCAAGCACAGCATTAGCAGAAGACCCGTCCGCGCAGCAGGTCATGGTGGCCCTGCAGGGCCCGCAAGCCAGCTACCTGCGCACCCAGCAGGCGGGCCTCACCCCCAGCCAGGAACAGGTGGACCAACTCCGCCGCAGCCAAGCGGCCGTCCGGGCGAACGAGGTGCTCATGAACCACCTTCGGGCCACGAACACCGTCAAGAAGTTCCTCCCGGTCGCGGCCCGCGAGGTCAGTGCTGCGCTCGGCGCGGACTATGCCAGCCTGATCGCACCGCCGAGCAGCTGCTGAGGCTGGGTCAGGCGGCCGGCTTGCGGCCCTCGATCGATGCCGACACCACGTAGTCGGTGATGGACGCAACTCAGGTGGTCGGGTGATGGCAAGCTCGATCGGGCGTCGATCGGCGACGGGCCGTAGCCAATGCGCGAACCCCGCCTTAACGTGAGGCCGCATCAAGAACGTGCAGGGATCGCCTGCATCTGAGGCAGCGCTGAGGGCAACTGATCAGGAGGTGCGGTGACTCAACGGCCGAGTGTGCTCTTCGTGTGTGTCCACAACGCCGGCAAGTCCCAGATGGCGGCAGCCATCATGCGGTTGCTGGCCGGCGGGCCTGTTGAGGTCCGATCTGCCGGCACTGAGCCTGATGCACGGGTGCACGACGTTTCGGCGGAGGCGGCCGCTGAACTTGGCGCCGACATGTCCGATCAGGTGCCAACCCGCCTCCATACGGCCATGCTGATCGACGCCGACCGGGTCGTCATCCTGGGGAATGAAGCCAAGGTTGCTTCAGTTCCTGGCATGCGTGCCCCCATCGACACCTGGGTGATTCCCGACCCGGCGGACCGCGGAATCGACGGCCTGGAACGAGTCCGGCTGATGTGCGACGACATCGCCGAACGGGTCCGGGCGCTGCTCGCGGGGCTGACTGACCCAATGGACCGGTAGGTAAGCACCGCACCCTGGAGGCCGCAACGCCCGTCATATCTATCGATGTCGATGTGGCTAGACTCTGGACATGACCCGATCCCTGGCCGTTCTGCAGTGTGCGCCCGCCAGCTACGACACGCTGATGTCAGCCGGAGAGGCCGAGCGGCTGGCCGCCGTGCTGAAGGGGCTGGCAGACCCGGTACGGCTCCGGCTCCTTCGCCTGGTCGCAGACTCACCAGACACCACAGCGTGCGCCTGCCACCTTCCAGCGGCTTTGGGAATTTCCCAGCCGACCCTTTCCCATCACCTGAAGAAGCTGGTGGAGGCCGGGCTTCTGCAGCGGGAGCAGCGTGGGCGATGGGTGCACTATCGCCTCGATGTGGCCGCGCTTGGTCCGGTGGCTGCGTTCGTCGGGAGCTGTGCCGCGTAGCTCACACAGGGACGCGATCGGGCCGCCTCGGCCACACCGGCCTCTCGCCATCTCGGATCTTCCTGGACTGTGTCAGTCCCACTCAGTCCTAGCCTCTGCTACGACGCCTGCCCACCCGGGCCTGACGGGACTTCGGCCTTCGCGATGGCGGAGAGTCGTCGTGCGATTTCGGCGTCGCGGCCGGCGGCTGCGTGTTGGTAGATGAGTGCTGCGGTGACGGTGGAGTGGCCGAGGCGGTTCATGAGTTCGGCGAGGGTGGCGCCGGCTTGGGCGGCGAGGGTGGCGCCAGTGTGGCGCAGGTCGTGCCAGCGGAGGTCGGGACGTCCGGCGGCTTTGCGGGCTCTACGGTAGACCTTGTAGAGGGCGCCGTGCTTCATGTGGCCGCCGGACTCGACCGCGGGGAACAGCAGCCCGTCAGGCCCGGGAGCGGCGAAGTTGTCGAGGTGGGCCAAGAGCGGCCCGAGGATGTGCGGCGGAATCGCGACATCGCGAGACAAGCTCTTCGGCGCCTTCACGATCGGGGTGTCGGGGTCGGGCCACACAACGGCGCGAGTGATGGTGAGGGTGCCATCCACCGGATTGCCCTCCGGATCGCGGTTGATGAACAGGTCTCGGCGACGGAGTTCGGTGAGTTCGCCGAAGCGTGGAGCGCACCAAGCTGCGAGCAGCACCATCGCCGCGTAACGAGGCGGCATCTCGTCCATGATCGTGGTCAACTCGGCCAACGTCGCAGGTCGGATGCTTCCCTTTGGCCGGCTGGCTGGGGTGCTGTTCTTGGTCTTCGCGGAGAGCCGGGCGGGGTTGTTCGGGATCAGCGGGGGCGCGTCGGTGTCCTCGTCCTGCCGAGAGGCGGTCTCGAGGATGGCGTGGAGCACGTCGTAGGCCTTGCGTCGGGCCGTGGGGTAGCGGGGATCCTGGGCGTTCCACCAGGTCTTGATCATCGCCGGATGGATCTCGGTGAGGGCGAAGTCCCTGAAGTAGCCCAGTCGGTTGCCATCCAGAATCCGGCGGTACTCGGCGTGGGTCTTGGGGCTCAGCTCGCGGGAGGTCAGCCAGCGCTCGGCGTACTCGGCGAAGCCGACCTCCTCCGGCTCCCGGGCCAGGGCGGGTTTCCAGCGGTTCTCGATCAGCTCCGCCTGGCGTAGGCTCAGCCAGGCCTCGGCAGTCTTCTTGTCCAGGAACGTCAGCGGGAGCACCTTGCCGCTCTCGACGACCTTCGCGAAGATCCTCGTTCCGTGGGGGTCGAGGTAGCTGGCCTGGTAGCGGCCCGAAGGAAGCTTGCGTACCCAGCCGAACCCGCGGCGGGTCCTCTTCCTGGCAGTAGCTTCGGGTTCCGCTGGCGCCAACCGAGGGCTCTTCGACGTATCCGAGCGAGACGGCTTTGCGGTCGTGGTGGAAGACGTGTCCAGGCTGTAATCGGGTAGGCCTTCTGAGGTGGGGGAGAATGTAGCCATCGACGCCTCCAATCTCGGCTCAGTGGTCCAGCCCCGGAATCGCGGCCTCAGGTGTCCCGCCTGGCGGGGGTCCTCCGCGTGCTATAGCGACTGGCGGCCCGCGTGCTATATACGTGCTGTAGCGCAAGCCTACATCAACCGATTTGAGCCGACTCGAAGCTCGCCATGGGTCGCTGGATCCGGCCGCATAATGCCTTGTGGCTACGGTCTTTAGGCTAGTCACGAGTGCATCGACGATGGGCCCAACGGCCTCGTTCAAATCCTGTCAGCCCGACGGGTGTTTCGTTTTGTCGGAAGCATATTTCGGTTCCGTAGGTGTCTTGCAGGACTATTGCAGGACTAGCGGTTCTCAACGTTCCGGTGCGAGTGTCCGTAT
>WBZS01000825.1_pt1 | contig 30887 bp, 25 predicted proteins | sample 5204201 | NCBI WGS metagenome assembly WBZS01 (sample SAMN12344357, study PRJNA552823) | activated sludge metagenome | biome: Activated sludge suspended growth; feature: Nitrification reactor; material: Wastewater; isolation source: activated sludge from nitrification reactor of wastewater... | reverse complement strand
CGTCCCGCTGACGGCGAGCGCAAGCCGTTCCGTCCCCGAGGTGACCGTCCCGCCGGCGGCGAGGGCGAGAAGAAGCCCTTCCGACCGCGCGGCGAGCGTCCAGCCGGCGAAGGTGCTGACCGGCCGCGCCGTTTCGAGCGACCCGCTGACGGCGAGCGCAAGCCGTTCCGCCCCCGAGGTGACCGTCCTGCCGGCGGCGAGGGCGAGAAGAAGCCGTTCCGCCCGCGCGGCGAGCGTCCGGCTGGCGAGGGCGGCGAACGCCCGCGTCGTTTCGAGCGTCCCGCCGATGGCGAACGCAAACCCTTCCGCCCCCGTGGCGACCGTCCTGTCGGCGAAGGCGGCGACAAAAAGCCCTTCCGTCCCCGCGGCGAGCGCCCGGCTGATGGCGAACGCAAGCCATTCCGACCGCGCGGCGACCGCCCGCAAGGGGATCGTCCGCGCAAGCCCAAGGAAGGCTTCGTGCGCGAGGAACGCGCGCTTGCCCCGGGACGGCACAAGAAGGCCGAAACACGCATTGAAGCGGAAATCGAAGCCAGCGGCGAGGAACGCATCGCCAAGCGGCTGGCGCGCGCTGGAATCGCTTCGCGTCGCGACGCCGAACTGCTGATCGCGGCCGGCCGCGTGCGGGTCAATGGCCGCGTACTCGCATCGCCGGCGGTGAACGTGAAACCGTCGGACCGCATCGAGGTCGACAACGAACTCATCCCGGAAGCGGGCCGCACGCGCCTGTTCCTGTTCCACAAGCCGGCCGGCGTCGTCACCACCAATCGCGATCCGGAAGGCCGCAAGACAGTCTTCGACGTGCTGCCGAAGGACTTGCCACGCCTCGTCACGGTCGGCCGCCTCGACATCAATACCGAAGGGTTGATGCTGCTGACCAATGACGGCGGCCTGGCCCGCGTGCTCGAACTGCCGCAGACCGGCTGGCTGCGGCGCTACCGTGTCCGCGTCCACGGCCATGTCGACGAATCCGCGCTCGCCGCGCTTAAGGACGGGATCGCCATCGACGGCGTCTTCTACGGCTCCATCGAGGCCGAACTCGAACGCGAGCAGGGCTCCAATGCCTGGCTGACGCTCGGCCTGCGCGAAGGCAAGAACCGCGAGGTCAAGAACGTCCTCGGCGCGCTCGGCCTGTCGGTCGCCCGGCTCATCCGCGTTTCCTTCGGTCCGTTCCAGCTCGGCGATCTCGCGGCCGGAGCGGTGCAGGAGATCAGGGGCCGTCATCTGCGTGACCAGTTGGGTGCGAGGCTGATCGAGGAATCGGGCGCGAATTTCGACGCTCCGGTCATCGCGCCAGAGCCGAAGGAAAAAGGTTCCGAGGACGAACAGCGGCCGGCGCGCCGGCCGCGACCGGATGCCTCTGCGATGCGGGAAGAGGCGCGCGAGCGCACCGCGACCCGCCCCGGCGGCTTCGAAGGGATGAGGCGTCCGCGCAATGACCGCCCGGATGCGGAGCGCTCGCGCAAGCCGTTCGGCGAGCGTTCGGGCGGCGGCCGCCGCGATGCCGGTGAGGAAACGCCCAAGCGCGACGATGCGAATCGCCGCACCGCCAATGTCTGGCGCGCACCCGGCGCGCGCCCGAGCGGCCAGGATCTGCCGCGCAAGCCGAAGGACGAAGACCCAGACCGTCCGGCCCCGACCGGCAAGCCCGGAGGCAGGCAGCGTGCGGGTCGTCGGCGGTGAGTTCCGCGGCCGGCCTCTGGCCGGTCCGACGGGCATGGACATCCGTCCGACCACCGATCGCGCGCGCGAGTCGCTGTTCAACGTGCTGACCCACCGCTTCCCCGAAGCGCTCGCGGGTGCGCGGGTGCTCGACCTGTTTTCCGGCACCGGTGCGCTCGGCATCGAAGCGCTGTCGCGCGGCGCCGCCTTCGCCCTGTTTGTCGATCAGGGCGCGGAGGCCCGCGCGCTCGTCCGCCGCAATATCGAGGCGCTGAACCTGCAGGGCCGCACGAAGATTTTCCGCCGTGACGCCGCGGACCTCGGTCTTGTCGGCACGATGGCGCCGTTCCACGTGCTCTTTGCCGATCCGCCTTATGGCAAGGGTCTTGGCGAACGCGCGCTCGTCGCAGCCAGGGATGGCGGATGGCTGAAGCCGGGTGCGCTGTGCATCGTCGAGGAAGCGGCCGGTTCGCCGCCGCAACCGGTCGCAGATTTTGAAAAGGTCGACGAACGCGCCCATGGCGACACGGTATTGACGTTTTTACGTTCAGGATCACGCAATTGACACGGTTCGCCGCTTGGAAGACGGACGCGCCCGGAGGGAATCACATGCCATTTGCTCGCCTGTCAGGAGGACCGCTCGTGACCGCGGGCCTTGCCGTTTCGCTCGTCGGGCTCGTGGCGACCGCCACGCCGGTCGCTGCCGAAGGTCCGCAGGTCGCCGAGTTCACGCTCCCCAACGGTCTCGAACTCGTCGTCATTCCCGATCACCGGGCCCCTGTCGTTACCCACATGGCCTGGTACAAGATCGGCAGCGCCGACGAGCCTGCGGGCAAGTCCGGCATCGCCCATTTCTTCGAACACTTGATGTTCAAGGGCACGTCGAACCATCCGGCTGGCGAATTTTCCAATGCCGTTGCCGATATCGGTGGCGAGGAAAACGCCTTCACCTCCTACGATTACACCGCCTATTACCAGGAGGTCGCGCCCTCGGCGCTGGAATCGATGATGGGGTTCGAGGCCGACCGGATGCGCAATCTGGTCCTGACCGACGACGTAATCGGTCCGGAGAGAGACGTCATTCTCGAGGAGCGGCGCATGCGCGTCGACAACAGCCCGGAGTCGCTGCTCGACGAGGAAGTCGACGCGACCATGTACCAGAACCATCCCTATGGCATTCCGGTCATCGGCTGGATGCACGAGATCCAGAAGCTCAACCGTGTCGACGCCGTCGATTTCTACAACCACTACTATGAGCCGAACAACGCGATCGTGATCGTCGCCGGCGACGTGACGCCGGAAGACGTCCATGCGATGGCGGAACGCACCTACGGCAAGGTCGCGCGCGGCCCGGACCTGCCGCCGCGTCTGCGACCGACCGAGCCGGAACAGAATACGCGCCGAACCGTCACCCTGACCGATCCGCGCGTCGGCATCCCGTCCTTTTCAACCGAGTGGCTGGTGCCCTCCTATCGGACCGCCGCCAAGGGCGAGGCCGAGGCGCTCGACCTGCTGTCGGAAATTCTCGGCGGCGGTACGCGCAGCCGCCTCTACCAGGAACTCGTGGTCAAGCAGGGCATCGCCGCCAGCGCCGCCGCCTGGTACATGGGCGACGCCATCGACGACACCGTCATTGCCGTCACGGCGACTCCGCGCGGCGACGCGAAGCTCCAGGATGTCGAGAAGGCAGTCATGGACGAAGTCGCCCGTGTCGCCGCCGATGGCGTCAGCGACGAGGAACTCGCCGCTGCCAAGAAGCGCTACGTCCGCTCGATGATCTTCGCCCGCGACGACCAGTCGAACATGGCGCGCATCTACGGGGCGACGCTCGCCACCGGCGGAACGGTCAAGGACATCGAGGAATGGCCGGACCGTATCGAGGCGGTCGATGCCGCCGCGGTTAAGGCCGCCGCGGCAAAATACATGAAGGCCGGACGCTCGGTTACCGGCTATCTGCTGCCCGAAACCGGAAAGGCCGGCTGATGTTGCGTCCCCATGCCACTGTGGCAGCGATGCTGCGGGTCCTCGCGACCGCGATTCTTTTCACCCTGCTCGGACCGCTGGTCGCTCGCGCGATGGAAATCCAGGAAGTGGTCTCGCCCAAGGGCATCAAGGCCTGGCTGGTGGAAGACCACGCCTTGCCGGCGCTGACCCTGCGGTTCGCCTTTAGAGGCGGCACCACCCAGGACCCGGCCGGCAAGGAAGGTCTCGTCAACCTGATGGCGGGACTGTTCGACGAGGGTGCCGGCGATCTCGATTCCGAGGCCTTTCAGAAGAAGGAAGACGATGTCGGCGCGGAAATGAGTTTCGATGCCGGCAATGACGCGCTCTATGGCAATCTCCGCGTTCTCAGCGAAAGCAGGAGCGAGGCCTTCTCGCTCCTCGCCCTCGCTCTGACCAAGACCCGCTACGACAGCGAGCCGGTCGAACGCATTCGTGCCCAGATCCTCGCAGGGATCGAAGGCGCCGCGCACGATCCCGAAACGCTCGCCGGCGATACCTGGCGCAAGGCACTTTACGCAGACCATCCCTACGCCCGCCGCGATGAAGGCACCGCCGGTTCGGTCGCCGCGATTACCGTCGATGATCTGCGCGCCGAACATGATCGGCTCCTCGCCCGCGACAACCTCCTGATCGCCGTTGTCGGCGACATCGACGCTGCCACGTTGGGCAAGGGCCTCGACGAGATCTTCGGCGATCTTCCTGAAAAGGCGCAACTGACGCCGGTCGCCCAGGTCGAGCCCAAGCTCGACCAGACGATTCCCGTGGTCGAGGCGAGCCTACCCCAGACGACGTTGCAATTCGCCTGGCCGGCCGTGGACCGCCATGACCCGGATTTCTATGCGGCCTATGTGTTGAACCACATTTTCGGCGGCGGCACCTTCTCCTCAAGGCTCTACACCGAAGTGCGCGAAAAGCGCGGGCTCGCCTACGGCGTTTCCTCCGCACTTGTCGACCAGGAGTATTCGCGGGCCCTGTTTGCGCAGACCGCGACGCGTGCCGACCGAGCGGGCGAAACCATCAAGATCGTTCTCGACGAGGCCGCCAAGATGGTGCGCGACGGCGTAACGGAAGACGAGCTGGCGGCCGCCAAGCGCAATATCATCGGCGGTTATGCGATTTCGAACCTGTCGAGTTCGCGCTCCATCGCACGAGCGCTGACCGAACTGCAGGTGATCGGTTTGCCGCGCGACTACATCCTCAAGCGCGAGGATTACATCAACGCGGTCACAGTCGACGAGGTCAACGCCGCGGCGAAGAAACTGTTGTCCGTTCGTCCCGCCATCATGGCGCTCGGCCCCGACGGGGCGTTCGCGGCGGTGAAATGAACGCGGGCGGTTCTCCGGCGCGGGCAAGGTCGGCCTCCGGGCGAGCGCCCCGGATCGGCCTGGCGCTCGGTGGCGGCGGCGCGCGGGGACTGGCCCATATCCACGCCATCGAGGCGCTCGACGAACTGGGTGTGCGTCCGGTCGCCATCGCCGGTTCATCCATCGGCGCGATCATGGGGGCGGGCATGGCAGCCGGCCTCGACGGCAAGGCCATCCGCGAATACGCCCACGCGACCCTGTCGCGCGGTTCGGAGGTCATGGCGCGGCTCTGGAAGGCGCGGCCCAAGGACGTGACCAGTTTCGTCACCGGACTGCGGCTGACGCAATTCGACGGCGAACAGGTGCTGCGCGCCTTTCTTCCCGATCGCATTCCCGACCGTTTCGAGGATCTGGCGATCCCGCTGCTGGTGACCGCCACGGACTATTTCGGCCACGGGCTGGCCGTTCTTTCGTCAGGCCCGCTCTATTCGGCGCTTGCCGCTTCGTCCGCCCTGCCTGCCGTCTTCAAGCCGGTCGAGCGCGACGGCATGACCCTCATCGACGGGGGCATTTTCAACCCGGTGCCGTTCGATCTGCTGGAGGGCAGGGCCGATATCGTGGTGGCTATCGATGTCGTCGGCGCGCCGGAAAAGCTCGACCGGCGCAGGCCTTCGTCCATCGACATCATGTTCGGCGCCAGCCAGCTGATGATGCAGTCGGTCATCGCAGAAAAGCTGAAGACGCAGCGCCCGGCCGTCTTTCTGCGCCCGCCGGTATCGCGCTTCCGCGTCCTCGATTTCATGAAGGTGGACGCGGTGCTGAACGAGACGCGTGCCTTCAAGGACGACGTCAAGCACGTTGTCGATGCTGCGCTGACCTTCGGCGCGGTCGACTAGCGATTCACTCTCAACCGGCTGTCGCACCCTTTGCAGACGTGAACGGGGACTGTGCAGTCGGCGGAGGCGACGGGCGGTCCGATCCGCCATCGCGCGGCAATTTGTCGACCTGGCGAAACGCCACGATGATTGCGGCGATGCCGAAGACGACGGCGCCGAGCCCCCAGCCGGCAATGACGCCCGTTGCGCCGGCCATGCGGCTGCCGATCCAGACGAAGGGAATGGTCCCGAGCGTCGCCCGACCCCAGTTGAAGGCGGTCGACAGCGTGGCATGTCCGAGATTGTTGAAGGCGCCGTTGGCGACGAACAGAGCGCCGTTGAACAGGAAGCTGCCGGCGACCCACAGGCAGAAGAAGACAATGATGACGCGTGCCTCGCCGGTGGCGCCGAAGAGCGTGGCAATCGGTTGGGAGGCGAGTGCCAGCAGCGCCCAGACCGCCAGCACATAGAGTGTGATGAACGTAAGGCTCGCGGTCAGCGTCTCGCGGACGCGCGCGAAACGGCCGGCGCCGAAATTTTGCCCGATGATCGGCCCGACCGCGCCGGAGAGCGCGAACAGCGCCCCGAAGGCAACCGGCACCAGCCGGCCGACCACCGCCCAGCCGGCCACCGCCGCGTCGCCGTGCTCAGCGATGGCGCGGGTGATCCAGGCGTTGCCGACCGGCGTGGCGATCTGCGTCAGGATGGCAGGGATGCCGATGGCGAAGAACGGCCTCGACCACTGCGTGAGCGTCGTGCGGTCTGGCCACGCCATCAGGCGGTGGACGCGGATCACCCCGTTGAGCCCGACGCCGAGCAGCACGAGGCGCGACAGCACTGTCGAGATGGCGGCACCGGTAAGCCTGAGATCGAGAACGAAGATGAGCAGCGGATCGAGGATCGCCGCGGCGATGGCCGCGCCGAGCGTCACATACATGGCACGCCGCGCATCGCCCGTACCGCGCAACACGCCCGTTGCCGCCATGCCGAGCGCCAGCACCGGCGTCGACGGGTGGACAATGCGCATGAAATCCGTTGCCAGGTCGTGCGTCACGCCGGTGGCGCCAAGCAGCGCGAGAAGTGTGGAAAGGAAGGGATAGGTGAGGGCCGTGACGATGGCCGTCACGGTGAAAGTCATCGTCATGGCCGCGCCGGAAATGGTGGCGGCCGCCACGCGGTCACCACGTCCGAGCGCGCGGGCGACGAGCGCCGATACAGCGATGGTGAGCCCAATGGCGATCGAGGTGGTGAAAAACATCAGCGTGCCGGCGAATCCGACGGCCGCGGCGAGTTCGGCGATTCCCAACCGGGAAATGTAGAACAGGTTCAGCGCATCGACGACGAACACCGAGATCAGCCCCACCGATCCTGTCGCGGTCATGACGACGACATGGCGGGGGATGGACCCTTGCAGGAATATGGCCGGCGGGCGCGGGTTCATCGCAAGGGCTCCACTCGTCCCCTCACGCAGCCGTATCGAGCCGCTTGCCCTCGCGGACAGGCTTGACCAGCGGTTCGGGCGTGACCGGCTTGCGGAACACATGTTCGCGACCGGCTTGCAGGCCGTCGCTCGCCTGCAGCTTCAACCGCTCCTCGTCGCGGCGGCGCACGTCTTCAACCGTCTCCAGCGCCTGTTCTTCGCTGGCGCCGAGCGCCTCGAGCGTCTTGCGCCCGAACAGCAGCGCGGATTCAAACGTCTCGCGGATTTCGTAGTCGACGTGCTTGGACCGCAGTTCGAGCGCGTGAAGGCGGTCGTAGGAGCGCACGAGCAGCCGTACATCGGGGTAGTTGGCCTGGATGAGGTCGACGATACGGTCCGTCACGTCCTTGCGGTTGGTGCACAGCAGAACGACGCGGGCGGCGCGGATACCGGCCGCCTCCAGAACTTCCTTGCGGGTTCCGTCGCCGAAATAGATCCGGAAGCCGAACCGCTCGACGGTGCGCACGCGCTCGGCCGAATTGTCAATGACGGTCACATCGATCCCGCCGGCGAGCAAGGTTTGCGCGGCGATCTGCCCGAACCGCGAAAAGCCGATCATCAGCACGTCCGCGCCGGCACCGGAGAAGTCTTCCTCCATCGTCTCGTTCTCGCCGGCGACGCTCGTCAGCCGCCGGGCAACGATGTTGGCAAGCGGCGTCAGCGCCATGGAAACCGTGACAATGGCGATGAACAGCGATGCCAGATCGCCGGAAATGATGTGGGCGGTCGCGGCGGCCGAGAAGAGCACGAAACCGAACTCGCCGCCTTGCGAGAGCAGGAGGCCGATCGACAGCGCATCGCGTTTGCCGTGGCCGTAGAGTCGGGCAAGCACGGAGGTGATGACGGTCTTTGCGATCATCAGCGTCGGGACCGCGGCGACGATCCAGGCCCATTGCCGCACGACGACGCCGAGGTCGAGCGACAGCCCGACAGCCATGAAGAACAGGCCGAGCAGGATGCCGCGGAAAGGCTCGATATCGGCTTCCAGTTCGTGGCGATACGAGGATTCAGCCAGCAGCACACCGGCGATGAACGCACCCATGCCCGGCGAGAGGCCGACCGCGCCGGCGAGCGTGGCAGCGCCAAGCACCACGAGCAGCGCTGCCGCGACCATTGCTTCGCGGGCGCCGGTGGTGCCGATCACCCGGAAAAGGGGATTGAGGATGTAGCGGCCGGTCAGGATCATGATCGCGACCGCCCCGGCCGCGAGCGCCAGTTGCCGCAGTCCGAAGGCTTCCGCCTCGTCCATTCCCGGGGCCAGCAGGGGCACAAGCGCCAGTAACGGCACGATGGCCAGATCCTGGAACAGCAGGATGGCGAAGGCCGTGCGGCCGCGCGGCAGGTTTCGTGCGCCCTCCTGTTCGAGGATCTGCATGGCAAAGGCCGTTGACGACAGCGCCATGCCGAAGCCGGCGATGATGGCTGCCGAGTACGAAACGCCGAACAGGCCGTAGCCGACGGCGGCGAGCGCCGCGCCCGTGACCACGACCTGCGCAAGGCCGAGCCCGAAGATTGCCTTGCGCATCGTCCAGAGGCGGGATGGCGTCAATTCCAGGCCGATGATGAACAGCAGCAGCACGATGCCGAGCTCGGCGATGTGCAGGATGTCACCCCCGCCGGACACCAGTCCGGCCAGCGGACCGACAATGATGCCCGCAGCGAGATAGCCGAGAACCGTGCCGAAGCCGAGGCGCTTCGACAGTGGCGCCGCGATCACGGCTGCGGCAAGAAGCACCAGCGCTTCGTTGAGTGCGCCCATCTCTTCCATGTCCGAGGGTTCCTCCTTGGAAGCGTATATGGTCGTCGCATTGCGTTCGCGCCATGCCGGCCATAGATGATGGATGATAACCGCGTCCTAAGACCACGGCCCTCCGGATAACAGATGCAAAGCGATACCACCTCAGAAAAACTCGCCGATACCGTCGCCGCCCTGGTCGAGGCCGCGCGCAAGGCGGGAGCGGATGCGGCCGATGCCGTTGCCGTGCGCGGGGCATCCCGTTCTGTTTCGGTGCGCCTCGGCAAGGTCGAGGGCACCGAAATGGCCGAGAGCGACGATATTTCGTTGCGCGTCTTTGTCGGCCGGCGTGTCGCAAGCGTATCCGCCAATGCCGGGGCCGACGCCGGCGCGCTCGCGGAACGGGCGGTCGCCATGGCGCGCGTTTCGCCGGAGGACCCGCACCAGGGCCTGGCCGACCCGTCGATGCTGGCCGGGGACGCCGTCGACCTCGATCTCTTCGACGGCAGCGAGATTTCCACCGCGCGGCTGACCGAGGACGCGTTGGAAACCGAGGCGGCGGCGCTCGCCGTCGGCGGGGTGACGAATTCCGGCGGCGCCGGCGCTTCGGCCGGGCATGGTGGCCTTGTGCTGGCCACGAGCACCGGCTTCCTCGGCCGCTACATGGCGACCCGCTTCTCCAAATCCGTCAGCGTGATCGCCGGCGAGGGGACGGCGATGGAGCGGGACTGGGATTTCTCCTCCCGGCTTCACTATGACGATCTGGAAGCCGCCGCCGCGGTCGGCAGGCGCGCCGGCGAGCGTGCCGTCCGGCGGCTCGGCGCCCGCAAGGCGAAAACCGGGCGCGTGCCGGTCGTTTTCGATCCGCGCGTCGCCCGCGGCCTTGCCGCCTCACTCGGCGCCGCGATCAACGGCGCGTCCGTGGCGCGGCGAACCTCCTTCCTGCGCGATCGCATGGGCGAGGCTGTCGCCTCCACTTCCGTCACGCTCCTCGACGATCCGCTGGTCCGGCGCGGCCCGTCATCGCGTCCCTTCGACGGCGAAGGCGTGCGCGGGTCGCGCCTCGCCATGATCGAGAGCGGCGTGCTCAAGCACTGGTTCCTCTCGGTGTCGGCGGCGCATGAACTCAATCTCACGACCAATGGCCGCGGCGTCCGTTCGGCTTCGTCCGTGTCGCCGGCGGCGACAAACCTGTCGATCGAACCAGGCACCGCGACGCCGGAAAGCCTCATCGGCGGCATTGCCGACGGCCTCTACGTGACCGAGGTGGTCGGGCAGGGTGTCGATCTGGTAACCGGCGACTACAGTCGAGGCGCCTCCGGATTCTGGATCGAGAATGGCGAGCTCGCCTGGCCGGTCTCCGAAATCACCATCGCCTCGAACCTGAAGGACATGTTCCTCAATCTCGTTCCGGCCAACGATATCGACCGCAATTTCGGCGTCGCCGCGCCGACGCTTTTTGTCGGGGACATGACCATTGCCGGCGTCTGAAGCCGATCGCGACCTTTTCGACGATTTCGAGCTCGTGACGCAAGCCGCCATCGAAGCCGGGCGCATCGCCATGAGCTTCTTTCGGGCCGACCCGGGCGTATGGATGAAGCAGGGAAATTCGCCCGTCTCGGAAGCCGACATCGCCGTCGACCGCCGCTTGAAGGAAATGCTCGGTGCGGCACGTCCCGATTATGGCTGGCTGTCGGAGGAGACGGTCGACGATCCACGTCGCCTGGCCTGCCGCCGCACCTTCGTCGTCGATCCGATCGACGGGACGAGGGCTTTTCTTGCCGGCCAGACGGATTGGTGCGTGTCGATCGCGGTCGTCGAGGATGGCCGCAGCCGCGTCGGTGTCCTCGATGTTCCCGCGCGCGGTCTGCGTTTCCACGCGATTTCGGGATCGGGAGCCTATTGCCGCGACGCGCGCCTCGAGATTGCACCGGGGACTGCCGCACTGCGCGTGGCCGGGCCGAAGGGCCTGGTCGACCGCGCCGCCGACCTGCCGGGCGTGGCGGTCCGGCGGATGCCTTACGTTCCCTCTCTGGCGTTGCGGCTCGCCATGATCGCGTCCGGCGACCTCGATGCCACGCTCGTCAAGGCGAATTCGCATGACTGGGACATCGCCGCCGCCGATCTGATCCTTGCCGAAGCCGGCGGCGTCATCCTCGATGCGAAAGGTGCGCGCCCGAGGCTTGCCGAGGCCGATCCGGGCCACGGCGAGTTGGTGGCGGGAGGCGTCGAAGCCGCCCGTTGGCTGCTACCCGCCATTGGCGAGGCACCCCGGCGATAATTGTTTCTCTGCCGTGAAAATTCCGCTACACGGTCGCGACTTTGTGATCCGGCGGGGCTTGGCATGAGTGAAAACGAAGGGAAATCGGGCGGAAAGCAACTGCTGCACCTGGTTTTCGGCGGCGAACTCGAGAAATTGGACGGGAACCGGTTTCGTGATCTCGACGGGCTCGATATCGTCGGGATCTTTCCCGATTACGCGTCCGCGCTCGCCGCCTGGCGAAGCAAGGCGCAGGCGACCGTCGACAACGCCCACATGCGCTATTTCATCGTCCACCTGCACAAGCTCCTGGAGCCGGGCGTCGAGCGGGCCTGATCCATGACAAGGCAACAAAGCGGCACGCCTGAGGACGTCGCCATCAGGCGCCGCGCCAAATCGCCTTTGAAGCGCTTTTGGATGCGCGTCCGGGGGCCGCTCGCGCGTTCCGCCGTCTCCAAGCGGCTGATCGCCGAAGCGCTCTTCCTTGGGCTTCGCTTCGTCAGGGCGACCAACCGGGTTGTTCCCGGATCGGTCGATCCCGAGGTCGAGAAGCAGCGCCACATGCCGGCGATCGTGGCGCTTTGGCACGGGCAGCACATTCTGGCGCCGTTCATGCTGCCGAAAGGCATTGACGCGGTCGCGATGGTGTCGCGCAGCGCTGACGCCGAACTGAACGCGATGGTCCTGAAACGGCTCGGCATTTCGGTCGCCCGCGGCTCCGGCGGGCGGCGGCGCGAACTATCCACCGAAAAGGGCGGAGGTACGGCCCTACTCGCCTTGAAAAAGGCGCTGGACGAAGGCAGGAACGCCTTCATGATAGCCGATATTCCCCACGGCGTGCCGCGGCGTTCCGGTCTTGGCGTGATCAAGCTCGCGCAGCATTCGGGCCGGCCGATCCTGCCGGTGGCTGTGGCCACGAGCCGTCGGAAAATCCTCGAGAAGAGCTGGGACAAGACAACCCTCAACCTGCCGTTCGGGCGGGTCGCGGTCTCGATCGGGGAGCCGCTCCATGTCGCCTCCGATCTCGACGAAGAGGCGCTGGAATTGGCCCGCGCCCGCCTCGACGACGCGCTGAACAACGCGACCGCGCGCGCCTACGACCTGGTCGATCGCAAATCATGAGCGAAGCCTGGGCCAGAGCCGCGATGACGGTCTACCGCCTCGCCGGCGCCGCGGCCTATCCGCTGATCGGTCCCTATGTCGCCTGGCGGGCAGCCAAGGGCAAGGAAGACCCGACCCGGCGGCGCGAGCGCTACGGCTTCACCCAACGTGCGCGCCCTGCGGGGCCGCTGATCTGGATCCACGCCGCCTCGGTCGGCGAGACATCCGCCGTGTCGCCACTCGTCGAGCGGCTGACCGGATACGGTATCCACGTCGTGCTGACGACCGGCACGACCACCTCCGCCCGCCTTGTCGACGAGAGGCTCGGGGACCGGGTCATCCACCAATATGTACCGCTTGATCTGAAGCCGGCGGTTTCGCGCTTTCTTGAACATTGGGAACCCGATCTTGCCGTCTTCGCGGAGTCGGAACTCTGGCCGATGACGATTCTGGAGCTTGGTGCGCGCCGCGTCCCCCAGGTACTCGTCAATGCCCGGCTTTCCGATCGGTCGTTTTCGTCCTGGAGCAAGCGCCTTTGGCTGGCGGAAGCTCTTTTCGAGAACCTGTCCCTGGTCGTCGCGCAATCGGAGGAGGACGGCTCGCGCTTCTCCCGGCTCGGTGCCCGGCCGGTGCAGGTCTCGGGCAACCTAAAGGCCGACACGCCGCCGCCGCCAGTCGACGCCGAATCGTTGGCGGCGCTGCGTCGTCAGATCGGCTCCCGACCGACCTGGGCGGCGATCTCCACGCACGAGGGGGAAGAACTCCTCGCCGCCGAGATCCACGGGATCCTGTCAAGCCGCCACAACGGCCTGCTCAGCATCATCGTGCCGCGCCATCCCGGCCGCGCCGATGCGCTTGAGGCCCAGTTCCGCGCTCTCGGCCTCGATGTCGCCCGGCGCAGCCGCCACGATCCGCTGACGCCGGCAACCGACATCCTGCTCGGCGATACCATCGGCGAGATGGGCCTGTATCTTCGCCTGACGGAAATTGCCTTCGTCGGCCGTTCGCTGACCGCCAAGGGCGGCCAGAATCCGCTAGAGCCGGCCATGTTGTCCACCGCAGTCCTGTCCGGGCACGAAGTTCACAATTTCCGTGATTCCTACGACCGGCTCATTCGCGCGGGAGGAGCCCGGCTCGTTCGCGACAAGGACATGCTGGCCGGCGCGGTCAATTTCCTGCTGAAGAACGCGGATACGCGCCGGGCGATGATGTCCGCCGGTGTCGGCGCGGTCGATGCACTGCGTGGATCGCTGGAGCGAACGATGCGGGCTATGGAGCCGTTCGTCCAGCCGCTGATCGTCAAGGCGGGGATCGAAACGGCGCAGTTGCGGAAAGCCGCCCGATGATCTCCGAGGCCCCTCCCTTCTGGTGGGAGCCGGCTGACTGGCGTCCCTGGGCACTGTGGCCATTTTCGGCTGTCTACGGACTGGTCGCCGGATGGCGGATGGACCATGCCAGCCCCGTTGCCGTCGCCGCGCCCGTCCTGTGTGTCGGCAATTTCACTGTTGGCGGGGCGGGAAAGACCCCGGCCTCCATCAGTCTGGCGCGCGCCGCCGCCGCACTCGGCCGCAAGCCCGGATTTGCCTCGCGCGGCCACGGCGGGGTCCTCGAAAAACCCCGCCTCGTTGATATCGACCATGACATCGCGTCCGCGGTCGGCGATGAACCGCTGCTCCTCGCGGCTGTCGCGCCGACGGCGGTCGGCGCCGACAGGGCGGCCTGCGCGCGCGTTCTGACCGAGTCCGGCTGCGATTTCATCATCATGGACGACGGGTTCCAGAGCAGGCGCCTGCACTGGGACTTTTCCCTTCTGGTCATCGATTCGCACCACGGCCTCGGCAATGGCCACGTCATCCCCGGCGGACCGCTGCGCGCGCCGATCGAGGTACAGATGCGCCATGCCGACGCGTTGCTCGTGGTCGGCACTGGAGACGGCGCGTCACGCACCGTCCGCCTGGCCGCGCGCGCGGCCCGTCCCATCTACCATGCCCGCATCGAGCCGCTCGCCGCCCGCCGCTTCAAGGGGCGGCGTTTCCTCGCCTATGCCGGTATCGGTCATCCCGAGAAATTCTATGCGACCCTTGCAGGCGTCGGGGCCGAGATCGTGGCCACCCGAAGCTTCGCCGATCATTATGTCCCCGCCGACGATGAATGCGACGACCTGTTGGAACGCGCGGTAGCGCTCGATGCGGTCCCGGTGACGACGGCCAAGGACATGGCGCGGCTGGTCCACGCAGGCCCCGGCGCAAGAGCGCTTGCCGAGGCTTCCGAAGTCCTTCAGATCGATTTGCGTTTTGATCCGGACGAGATGGCCGAAGCCATCGTTCGCGAAACGGTCGGCCGTTTCCGTGACCGCGCCTACTGACGGGATCTGAGCGCCGGGTTGAATTCCAGTTCGCGCTTCAGCGACGCGGCCGCGTCCACATACGCTTCCTGCCGGTCGACGCTCCAGTATTTCAGCTCGTCAAGCGGGATATCCTGCCCGGTCACCGCGCAGCGCACGAACGAGCCCGGGCTGATCACCTGGAAATCGCCGTCGAGATAACGGATGCGCGCTTCGCGGGCGCCTGGACCTTCAAACCGGTTCATGGGCGCTTCTTCCGCCACAAACGCGCCGCGACGTCAAGGTTCACCTGCGCCCGAACAGCTTCTCGATGTCGGCAAGCTTCAGTTCGATGAAGGTCGGCCGTCCGTGATTGCAGGTCGCCGATTCCGGCACGTCCTCCATGCGCCGCAGCAGCGCGTTCATCTCGTCGGCCCGGAGGCGGCGGCCCGATCGCACCGAACCGTGGCAAGCCATCGTCGAGGCGATGCGGTCGAGCCGGCGCTTCAGCCCGTCGGCCGTGCCCGAATCGGCCAGTTCGTCTGCAAGGTCGCGCACGAGGCCCGCGACGTCGCTTTCCCCGAGCAGGCCCGGCGTCGCCCGCACGATCACCGCGCCCGGCCCGAAGCGTTCCAGTTCGAGACCGAAGCGCCCGAGCGCCCCGGCATTGGCGGCCAGACGCTCCGCATCGTCCTCGGCCATGTCGACAACCTCGGGCAACAGCAGCATCTGCGCCGGCAGGGGGGCGCTGTCGAGCGCCGATTTCAGCGCCTCGTAGACGAGCCGCTCATGCGCGGCGTGCTGGTCGACGATGACGAGCGAATCCGCCGTCTGCGCCACGATGTAGTTGTCGTGGATCTGCGCCCGCGCCGCGCCGAGCCGGCCCGAACCTCCGCCCTGCGGAGTTTCCGGTTCGGCCCGTGCCGACGGCGCGATGGCGAAGGCTGTTTGGGCGGTCTCGGCGAAGCCCGGCGGCGCGTAGGGCGAGCGCGCTGCGCTCCAGTCGCCGGCAGGCCGATCGGGGCGAAATCCTTGCGGGCGGAACGCCGAGGCCATGGCAGCGGCCGCCGTCGTCGCCGGCATCGCGCCGGCCGCGCCGAGCGCCTCGCGGATCGCGCCGACGATCAGGCCGCGCACCAGCCCCGGATCGCGGAAGCGGACATCCGCCTTGGCCGGGTGGACATTGACGTCGACCAGTGCCGGATCGAGGTCGAGATAGAGCGCGCAGACCGCGTGGCGGTCGGAGGCGAGGCGGTCGGCATAGGCGCCGCGGATGGCGCCCGAAAGCATCTTGTCCTTCACCGGCCGCCCGTTGACATGGACGAACTGGTGCAACGAATTGCCGCGCGAAAAGGCCGGCGGGGAGGTGAAGCCGGTCAACCGCACCCCTTCGCGCTCGGCATCGATCTCGATGGCGTTGCTGCGGAACTCCTCGCCGAGGACCTGCGCCGCGCGCAGAAGGCCACCGCTGGTCGCCGGGAGTTCGAGTGCGCTGCGATCGGAGCCGGTCAGCGTGAAGCGGACGGAAGGGAAGCCGCAGGCAAGCCGCTTGACCACCTCGGCCACCGCCATCGCCTCGGCCCGCTCGCCCTTCATGAATTTCAGCCGCGCCGGCGTGGCGAAGAACAGGTCGCGCACCTCCACCAGCGTACCGGGATTGGCCGGCGCCGGCCGCGGACCGGAGATACGCCCGCCTTCCACGACGATCTCCGCGCCTTCCGCCCTGGCCGGGCGCGAGCGCAGGGTGAGCCGCGACACCGCGCCGATCGACGGTAGCGCCTCGCCGCGGAAGCCGAGGAAGCGGATGTCGTGGATGTCGTCGGCGAGCTTGGAGGTGCAGTGGCGCGCCACCGCCAGCGCCAGCTCGCCGGCCGGAATGCCGGAGCCGTCGTCGGTGACGCGGATGAGGTTGAGCCCGCCGCCTGCCGTGACGACCTCGATTGACCGCGCCCCGGCGTCGAGCGCGTTCTCCACCAGTTCCTTGACCACGCTCGCTGGCCGTTCCACCACCTCGCCGGCCGCGATGCGGTTGACCATGGTCTCGTCGAGAAGGCGGATCGTCATGGATGCGATATAGGCGGATTCGTGCGGTGAGGGGAGGGTGCCGAGCCCCCGCCTTGACTTCGCCGCCTTTTCACACGATATGAGCGCCGTGCATGATGTCGCCGTTGCCGCGTGAGCAGCGGGTTTCCCCGGAAAATCAAGGGCATCCTGGGCGGTTTGATCCGCCTGTCAGTTCATGCGCACCAAAGACGCCGGTTCGGCCGGCGCAATTCCACCCAAGTTCCCAATTCACGCGGGGTTCTTGCCGGATGGGCCGGCGAAGGACATGGGGTCCCTCGCCGCCGCGCCGTCCGCAACCGCACGGCCTGCCGGTCTGAAGCCGAGCAAGGCCTGACGTCCGGGCGCAAGCGCGCCGCGGACGATGAAAGTGTTTGTCTTGACTGATTTTTCAACCCTCGGGCTATCCGCCCATACGCTCCGCACCATCGCCGCGCTCGGCTATTCGACGCCGACGCCGATCCAGCGCGAGGCCATCCCGCTTGTCCTTTCCGGCCGTGATCTGGTCGGCCTTGCCCAGACCGGCACCGGCAAGACGGCCGCCTTCGGCCTGCCGCTTGCCGAGCGCCTTCTTGCCGCCGGCCACGGCCGCCCGCTGCCGAAGACGGCGCGCTCGCTGATCCTCGCCCCGACGCGCGAACTGGTGAACCAGATCGCCGTCAACCTGAAGGCCTTCGTCAAGGGCTCGCGCCTGTCGGTCGTCTCGGTCGTCGGCGGCGCCTCCATCAACGTGCAGGTCCAGAACCTGATGCGCGGCGCCGACATTCTCGTCGCCACGCCCGGCCGTCTGATCGACCTGACCGAACGCAAGGCCGTGAGCCTGCGCGAAGTGAAATTCCTCGTCCTCGACGAGGCCGACCAGATGCTCGACCTCGGCTTCATCCATGCGCTGAAGCGCATCGCCGCCATGCTGGCCAAGCCGCGCCAGACGCTGCTGTTTTCGGCCACCATGCCGAAGGCGATCGCCGAACTCGCCGCAGACTATATGACTGATCCGGTGCGCGTCGAGGTCAACCCGTCCGGCAAGACGGCCGACAAGGTCGCCCAGTCGGCCCATGTCCTTGGACCGCGCTCGAAGCCTGACATGCTGAAGACGCTGCTGTCGGCCCGTCCCGACGCCCTGTCGCTGGTTTTCGCCCGCACCAAGCATGGCGCGGAAAAGCTGATGAAGGGCCTCGTCGCCCACGGCTTCGCCGCCGCCTCCATCCATGGCAACAAGAGCCAGGGCCAGCGCGAACGCGCCATCAAGTCCTTCCGCTCCGGCGAGATCCGCGTGCTCGTGGCGACCGACGTGGCGGCGCGCGGCATCGATATTCCGGGCGTCACCCACGTCTACAATTACGACCTGCCGGAAGTGGCCGAAAGCTACGTCCATCGCATCGGCCGTACCGCGCGTGCCGGCGCGGCGGGCGAGGCGATCGCGCTCGTCGCCCATGACGACGTGCCGCTGCTGCGCGCCATCGAGCGGCTGACGAAGCAGGAGATTGCCATCGCATCCGGCGCCGAGCATCTGCCCGCCGGCAACGGGCCGCGCCAGGCGCGCAAGCCCGTCGGCCGCGGACGGCCTCAGCCGGCACGCCCGCAGGGAAATCCGGCGCAGCCGCACCACAAGCCGGCCGACGCGCCGCGCGCCGGCGAACCGGCCCGGCCGAAAAAGAAGCAGAACTGGCGTCGTCGCCGCGCCGCCCGCGCGGCCTGACGCCTCACGCCACCGACAGAAGCCAATCGCGCACGCGCTCGGCGTTTTCGCTGAGCGCGTGCGCGCGCGGCCAGACCACGTGAAAGAACTGGCCGGTATCGAGGCGGTGTCCGGTGACGGGCACCAGCCGGCCGGCGGCGATCAGGCCTTCGACGAGGTGCAGCCAGCCGAGAGCCACGCCCTCGCCGTCGAGCGCCGCCTGCACCACGGTGACATATTCGTTGGCCCGGAAGCCGCCGACGAGCGGGCGCAACGAGACGCCAGCGCTCTTCAGCCAGTCCTCCCATCGCGCCGCAGGGCGGTGCGGTTCGTCAAGGTGGATGAGGGCGCCGGGCGGCAAGTCGGCGGGCCGGTCGATCGGTCCGTTCCGTTCCAGCCACTCCGGCGCGGCGACCGCGACGATCTGCTCCTTCGCCAGCGGTGCCGACGCGTAGTCGGGCCACAGGGCCGGGTCCCCGCCGCGCACGCCGAGCGGAAAACCCTCCGCGACGATGTCGAGGTCGCGATCGGAGGCGTGCAGGCGCAGGTCGATGCCCGGCAGCGCCGCGCGGGCGCGGGCGAGCCGCGGGGCCATCCATAACGTGGCAAAGGCGGTGGAAACCGACAGCGTGACGTGGTTGCGGCCGATCGAGGCCGTCAGCTGCTCGGCCGACTTGCGGATATGCCCGAGCCCCAGCGTGACATCGGCGTGGAAACGCTCGCCCGCTGCCGTCAATTCCACCCGGCGGTGGCGCCGGCGGAACAGCGCCACGCCAAGCTGTCTTTCCAGCGCCTGCACCGCGTAGGAAACCGCTGCCTGGCTCATGCCGAGTTCGCGTCCGGCGGCCGTGAACGAGCCGTGCCGTCCTGCAGCCTCGAACACGACCATGGGGCGGACGACGGCCAGAAGCTGACGGCGGCTTTGCATAAATACAGCTTATGCTGCCAATCAGCATTTTCAAGCGTCACAGCGTCATGGGGACCGGGTAGCTTGGCAAAAAAAGGGAGGCAGGCAATGGCGATAGCGGGGGCGGCAGCGGCGGGGCGGCGCGAACGCGGCGGACGGGCGCAGCGGCAGCGCGAACGCGCCGGCGGGCCGGTCGGCATCCACCGGCCCTACATTGTCCGCAACATCCCCACCTATGACGTTCTTGGCGAGGAAAACCTCGTCCGCATCGAGAAAACCGCCGACCGCATCCTGGCCGAGATCGGGATCGAATTCCGCGACGATCCGGTTGCCCTTGACCACTGGCGCAAGGCGGGTGCATCGATTGCCGGGAATCTGGTGAAATTCCCGCCCGGCATGCTGCGGGAAATCCTCGCCAGTGCGCCGCGCCGGTTTACGCAGCACGCCCGCAACCCGGCGAATTCGGTCGAGATCGGCGGCAAGTCGGTGGTGTTCGCGCCGGCCTATGGCTGCCCGTTCGTCATGGACCTCGACAACGGCCGCCGCTACGGCACCATCGAGGACTTCCGCAACTTCGTGAAGCTGGCGCAATCCTCGCCCTGGCTGCACCATTCCGGCGGCACCATCTGCGAACCGGTCGACGTGCCGGTCAACAAGCGCCACCTCGACATGGTCTACAGCCACGTCAGGTACTCCGACCGTTGTTTCATGGGTTCGGTAACGGCGGAAAGCCGTGCCGAGGATTCCATCGACATGGCGCGCATCGTCTTCGGCCGCGACTTTGTCGAGGAGAACTGCGTCATCCTCGGCAACGTCAACGTCAACTCGCCGCTGGTCTGGGACGCGACCATGACCACGGCGCTGCGCGCCTATGCCCGCGCCAACCAGTGCGCGGTCGTCGTGCCCTTCATCCTCGGCGGCGCCATGGGCCCGGTCACGAGCGCGGGCGCCATCGCCCAGTCGCATGCCGAAACCATGGCCGGCTGCGCGCTGGCGCAGCTCGAGCGTCCCGGCGCGCCGGTGATCTACGGCAATTTCCTCTCTTCCATGTCGCTTCGCTCCGGTTCGCCGACCTTCGGCACGCCGGAGCCGGCCATCGGCTCGATGGTGATCGGCCAGCTGGCGCGCCGCCTCGGCCTGCCGCTGCGCTGCTCCGGCAATTTCACCACGTCGAAGCTTCCCGACGCCCACGCCATGAACGAAGCGACCATGTCGATGCTGGCGGCGGTGCATTGCGGTGCCAACTTCATCCTGCATTCGGCCGGCTTCCTCGACGGGCTGCTCTCCATGTCCTACGAGAAGTTCATGATGGACGCCGATTTCTGCGGCGCGCTGCATTCCTACCTCGACGGCGTCAAGATCGACGACAACGAACTCGCCTTCGATGCCTTCGCCGAAGTCGGCCCCGGCAGCCATTTCTTCGGCTGTGGCCATACCATGGCCAATTACTCCACCGCTTTCTGGGATTCCGAACTCGCCGATAACGAGCCGTTCGAAAAGTGGGAACTGGCCGGCAGTCACGACGCAGCGTACCGCGCCAACAAGCTGTGGAAGAAGAAGCTGGCCGAATACGAGGCTCCCGATCTCGATGAGGGGATCGACGAGGCGCTGAAGGATTTCATTGCGCGCAGGAAGGCGTCGATGGAGGATGCCTGGTATTGACACCGCCATCCCGGAGCCCCCGATGCGCCACCTTCTGATCGCGACGCTTGTCCTGATGACGTTTCCGGCGTTCGCCGGCGAACCGGCCGAATTCGTGCGCAGCTACTACACCGGCGGGCGTACCTTCTTCGACAAGGATGCGATGTCGCATTTCGCCAGCCCCCTTGCCGAATTCATGATCAAGGACGCCGAGCTTTCGGCCAAAGGCGATGGTCCGGGTTGTCTGGATGGCGACCCCGCGCTCGACGCCCAGGAATTCGACGCCAAGGAAATCGCCGCCACGCTGAAGCTCGACGAGAAGATCACCGGCGATACCGCGACCGTTGTCGCCGACTTCAAGGTCATCGGCGACCCGCGCCGGATCGAGTGGGATCTGGTGCGCCAGTACGGCGCCTGGAAGATTTCCGATCTGGTTTCGCTGATCGGAGGGTGGCGCCTGTCCGAACTCCAGTGCGGCGGCGAGTGACCGGCGCTTGAACGGGAAAATGATGTTGAACGATCCGCTGCTGCTGCCCTATCGCCTCAAGCATCTGACGCTGAAGAATCGCGTCATGTCGACCAGCCACGAGCCGGCCTATTCCGAGGACGGCATGCCGAAGGCGCGATACCGTCTCTACCATGCGGAAAAGGCGAAGGGCGGCATGGCGCTGACGATGACGGCGGGCTCGGCACTGGTCTCGCGCGACAGCCCCGCCGCTTTCGGCAACCTGCAGGCCTTCAGGGACGAAATCGTCCCGTGGCTGAAGGAGATGGCCGACGCCGTCCACGAACACAACTGCGCCATCATGATCCAGCTCACCCATCTCGGCCGCCGCACGGGGTGGAACAAGGCCGACTGGCTGCCCGTCGTTGCGCCTTCCAACGTGCGCGAACCGGCCCACCGCGCCTTTCCCAAGGAGATGGAGGACTGGGACATCGACCGTATCGTCGCCGACTATGCGAGTGCTGCGCAACGCATGCAGGCCGGCGGCCTCGACGGCATCGAGTTCGAATCCTACGGCCACCTGATGGATTCGTTCTGGTCGCCGGCGACCAACCGCCGCGACGACGAATACGGCATCAATTCGCTCGATGATCGCCTGCGCTTCGCGATGCGCGTGCTCGACGCGGTGCGGGCCGCCACCGGGCCCGATTTCATTGTCGGCATCCGCATGGTCGCCGACGAGGACTGGGACCGCGGGCTTTCGCGCGAGGACGGCATGGAGATCGCGCGGCGCTTCGTCGCCACCGGCAAGATCGATTTCCTCAACGTCATCCGCGGCCACATCGACACCGACGCGGCGCTGACCGGCGTCATCCCCATCCAGGGCATGAAGTCCAATCCGCATCTCGATTTCGCCGGCGAGGTCCGCGACGAGACGAAATTCCCCGTTTTTCACGCCGCCCGCATCGGCGACGTGGCGACCGCACGGCACGCCATCGCGACCGGCAAGCTCGACATGGTCGGCATGACCCGCGCCCACATCGCCGATCCGCATATCGTCAAGAAGGTCATGGCCGGAGAGGAACATCGCATCCGGCCCTGCGTCGGCGCCACCTATTGCCTCGATCGCATCTACGAGGGCGGCGAGGCCTTGTGCATCCACAACGCCGCAACGGGACGCGAGGCGCGCATTCCCCACGACATCGCGCGGTCGCCGACGCCCGGGAAGCGGGTCGTTGTCATCGGCGCCGGACCGGCGGGGCTGGAAGCGGCGCGCGTCGCCGCTGAACGCGGCCATCACGTCACCGTGCTGGAAGCCGCCGATCGTGCCGGCGGCCAGGTCAACTTGCTGACGAAGAACCCGCGGCGCAAGGAAATGGTGGGAATCGTCGACTGGCGGCTCTCGGAGCTCGAACGCCTCGGCGCGGAGGTCCGCTACGGTGTCTGGGCCGAGGAAGGCGACGTGACGTCGCTTGACCCGGCTGTCGTGATCGTCGCCACCGGCGGCCTGCCGCAGGCGCCCGAACTCGATACCGGCGACGATCTTGTTGTCTCCTCCTGGGATGTCATTTCCGGCATTGTTTCGGCCAGGGACCGCGTTCTTGTCTATGACGACAATGGCGGCCACCAGGCGATGACGGCTGCCGAGATGCTGGCACGCGGCGGCGCGTCGGTGGAGCTTGTCACGCCCGAGCGCTTCTTTGCACCCGAAATGGGCGGCATGAACCATGCGCCGTACATGAAGGCCCTTCAGGAAACGGGCACGAAGATCACCATCAATACCCGCCTGAAGGCCGTGCGCCGCGATGGCAATGGCCTCGTCGCGGTGCTTGGTTCGGATTTTTCGGAAGGGTGGAGCGAGGAACGCTCGGCAGACACCATCGTCGTCGAGCATGGCACCATCGCCAACGCCGATCTCTATTTTGCACTGAAACCGCTATCGACCAACCTTGGCGCAGTCGACTACGAGGCGCTCGTCTGCGAGGGCGACCTGTTTCCTGCGAAGAATCCGGACGGGCGCTTCGTGCTCTATCGCATCGGTGACGCCGTTTCCTCGCGCAATATCCACGCTGCGATCCATGACGCCGTGCGCTTCGGCATCAGGTGGTAGGCGCCGGCATTGCGCCGCGCCTGTCGTCCGGCTAGTCAGGCGCGATGGAGCCTGACATGACCACCCCCGATATCCGAGCCGAGATCGGCGAGCTTGCGACCCTGCGCGACGTGCTGCGCTATGCCGTCAGCGCCTATAGCCGCGCCGGCCTGCATTTCGGTCACGGTTCAGCCTCTGCGCTCGACGAGGCGGTCTTTCTCATCCTCGATTCGCTCGACCTGCCGATCGACGATTTCAACGCCTTCGCCGACGCGCGGCTGACCGCGCGCGAGAAGGCGATGCTTGCCGATCGCATCGCACGCCGTGTCGAGGAGCGCGTTCCGGCCGCCTACCTCACCGGCCGGTCCTGGCTGCACGGCTTCCGCTTTCGCGCCGACGAACGCGCGCTCGTGCCGCGCTCCTTCATTGCCGACCTGCTGTTCTCGCCGTTGTTCGACGGCTCGGGCGACGCGCTGGCGCTCGTCGACGACCCTGCCGAAGTCGGAACCGTCCTTGACCTGTGCACCGGCGGGGGTTCGCTCGCGATCCTCGCCGTCCGCGCCTTTCCCGCAGCCCATGTCGACGCGGTCGACCTGTCGGAAGACGCGCTGGCGCTCGCCGCCGAAAACGTTGCCGATTATGGCCTCGACGACCGTATCACCCTCAGGCAGGGCGACCTGTTCGCGCCGCTGAAGGCGCGGCGCTACGACCTGATCCTCACCAATCCGCCTTATGTCGATGCTGAAACGATGGCGCATCTGCCGGGCGAGTTCCGCGCGGAACCCGAAATGGCACTGGCCGGCGGCGATGATGGTTTCGACCTCGTACGCCGCATCCTCGCCGGTGCGCGGGCACATCTCAACGATGGCGGCGGCCTGCTGTGCGAGATCGGTCTCGACCGCGAAATCCTCGAAGCCGAATATCCCGATACGCCGTTCCTGTGGCTCGACACCGAAGCCAGCGACGGCGAGGTCTTCTGGCTGGCGAAGGAACAGCTTCCGGGCTGATCGAGCAGGAAACGGGAGAATACCATGACCACACGCATCGTCGTTGCCGGGGCAACCGGCTGGACCGGCAAGGCGCTCATTGGCGGTATCGCCGCGGCAGGCGACCTGAAGCTTGCAGGAGCAGTCGCGCGCGGCGCCGCAGGCGAGGACGCCGGCGTGGCGGCCGGCTTCGCCCCGGTCGGCGTGACGGTCTCGGCGACGCTCGCGGAGGCGCTCGCCGCGCCATCCGACGTCGTCATCGACTACACCAAGCCGCATGTGGTCAAACCGCACGCGCTCGAAGCGCTCGCCGCCGGGCGCCATGTCGTCATCGGCACGTCGGGACTGACCGCGGATGACTATGCCGAGATCGACGCGGCGGCGAAGGCGGCCGAGCGCGGCGTGCTCGCCGCGGGCAATTTTTCCATCACCGCGACGTTGATGCGCCGTTTTGCGCTCGAGGCGGCGAAATACGTCGCCGACGTCGAGGTGATCGACTACGCCTCGGCGGCCAAGCCGGATACCCCGTCGGGCACGGCGCGCGAGCTGGCCGAGATGCTGGCCGAGGTGCGCAAGGCCGGAACCGCCAAGCCGGTGGCAGAATTGTCCGGCGCCAGGGAGACGCGCGGCGCAGCGCTCGGTTCACCGACACCGGTGCAAGTGCATTCGCTGCGCCTGCCCGGTTTTGTGATTGCCTGCGAAGCCTTGTTCGGTGCCGACAGCGAACGTCTGACCATCCGCCACGATGCCGGTTCCTCGGCGGCTCCCTATGTCGCTGGCACGCTCTTGGCGGCGCGCAAGGTCGGTTTGTTCGTCGGCCTGAAGCGGGGCCTCGACTCCGTGATGGACTGACGCACCGCGTCGAAACCGCGGCAGGCTTCCCCTGGGGGCTTTTTTGTACGGATTGGCGACGGCTGTCCTCGTTGCAGAGCGCTGCCTTTTTTTGACAAAATCCCGCCGCAGTTGAGGCGCAATCAGGCAACCACCTCCGGCGGGCGGCCGGAGACGAAGAGGGCGGCAGTAATCTGGGCGCGACGTTTTCTGCGCGGGGGAAATCCTTGGGGTTCGGCCTTCTGCGAGGCCACATTCCCGTTTTTGGCCTTTTTTTTCTGATCCAGTTTCTGCTCGCATTGACGATCGCCGACGTGGCGGCGGGGTCAGGTGAAACCGGCGCCGCATCGATGCCCGTCGGCGTGTCGATCAACCCGGTGCTTGCGGTCGTGGCGCCTTTGCCCGATCCCGAGGCGCGGGGTTTGAGACAATCGGGTTTCGCCGGCGGTCCGCTCCTCGCGCCGCCGCCGGCGGTTTTCGCCGTCCACCTTTTTTCAGCACCGGGCCCCGCGCCGACCTGCTTTGGGGCGGCCAGGCTCGGTCTGCACCAATATTACGGGCGTGCGCCTCCTGTATCCTTCCTCTGCCGGACCTGACGCGACCCGGGTCGCGAAAAACGTCTTCGTTCCGCAAGAGGGGCACAACATGAGCATACGGAATACCGTTCGCGCGGCCGCGCTGGCCTGTGCGTTCGCGGGAATCGCGCCGCTGGTCGCGATGGCCGGTGACTCTGACAAACCGAGGCCACACGGCTTCTGGCTGACCACACCCGCACCGGAGCTGACGGCGCCGGCGGGCAAGCCGATCAGCCTTCCGATCACCATCATCAACGATACCGAAGAACCCAAGCGGGCGACATTGACGCTCAGTGGCGTGCCAGAGGATTGGAAATGGTCGCTCAAGCGTGGCGGCTACGCGGTCGGCGCCGCCATGATCGGGCCCGGCGAGATTGGTTCGCTGACGCTCGAACTGGAACCGCCAACTGATCTGAAGCCGTCCGAATTCGCGCTTGATCTGAAAGCCAGCTACAAGGACGCGGTCGTCGAGCTGCCGCTCAAGATCTCCATCGTCGATGCCATTACCGAAAAGCCGACCCTCGTTCCCGATACGCCGGAGCTGACCGGCGGCGTCAAGACGGAATACCAGTTTGCGCTGCAGTTGACGAATGCCGGTGCCGACGACGCGCTGTTCACCCTCCGCGCCGAGGCGCCCAACGGCTTTTGGGCGACCTTCAGGAGAGGATACAGCTATGACGAAATCAGCGGTATCCCCGTCGCGGCCGGCGGGTCGGAAACAGTCACCGCCGCCTTCAGGCTGGATCCGTCGGTGGCGGCCGGTGATTATCCCCTCAAGGTAACCGCCGTCGCTAACGGCGAGGCGGCCACGGCCGATCTCGGTATCCACGTAACAGGTTCCCCGGCGCTGAAGCTCGGTGAACCGCAGGACCGGCTCTCGGGCACTGCGGAAGCCGGCGAGGCGTCGGCCCTTTTCCTGACACTCAAGAACAACGGTGGCGGTCCTGCGCGCGGCGTCAAGCTCGAAGCTATTGCACCGGTCGGTTGGAAAGTCGCGTTTTCGCCAGCCGGGTTCGACGAACTGGCGCCCGGCGAAAAGGCAACGGTCAGTATTGCAGTCACGCCTACCGAAAAGGCAATCGCCGGCGACTACATGGTTTCCGTTCGAGCAGAGGGTGAAGGCACCTCGGACATCCGGGAACTCCGCATCACCGTGATGACCTCCGCCGTCTGGGGTGTCGTCGGATTGGCCGCAATCGCTTCCGCCCTTCTCGTCATGGCTCTCGCCGTCCTGCGGTACGGGCGCCGATGAACGCGCCGGTCATCGAGGTCAAAGGCCTCACCAAACGCTATCGTGGCGTGACTGTCGTCGACAGCGTCGATCTTGCCGTCATCGAGGGTGAAGTCCTCGGCCTTTTCGGCCCTGCCGGCTCCGGCAAGACGGTGATCCTTCTCATATTGCTCGGCCTGGCCAACGCCGATGGCGGCAGCGCGAGGGTGCTCGGGCTCGACCCGCAAAGCCAGCCACTGCAGGTCAGAAGATCGGTCGGATACCTGCCGGAAGCGGTCGGGTTTTACGACAACCTCTCGGCGCGGGAAAACCTGCGCCATACCGCGCGCCTTGGCGGATTATCAGGTACCGAGGTCGAGGAGCGGATCGACCGCGCTCTGCACCGGGTTTCCTTAAGCGATGTCGGCGATCGGCGCGTTTCAACCTACTCACACGGCATGCGCCAACGGCTCGGCCTGGCCGAACTGATCATGCGTGACGTTAAGATCCTGGTCCTCGACGAACCGACCTCCGGCCTCGACCCCAGATCGACGGCGGAAATACTCCATCTCATCCGCAGTCTCGCCGTCTCGGGAATGACGGTACTCGTGGCATCGCGCCTGCTGGACACGGTACAACCGATCTGTTCCCGCGTGGCCCTGTTATCAAATGGAAAGATCGGATTTACCGGGCGTGTCGCCGAGTTACGGCATCTCGTTTCCGACGGCGGCTTCCGTGTCGATGTCGAGGCCGAAGGCATCGATGCCGGCGCCATCGCGCTTGACGTCGATGGCGTTTCCGCAGCGGACGCCGCCGGTGCCGCCCGCTGGCGGGTGACCGCGAACCGCGACCCTCGCCCTGAACTTGCACGGCGGATCGTCGCCGGGGGCGGCGAACTGAGAGGCATGAGCCTGCGCAACATGTCCCTGGCCGACGCCTACAGCCGATATTTTTCCGGGGAGCGCCATGAAGCGTGAAGGCTCGCCCTTCAAGGGCGCGATGACAGTCGCATTCAAGGAAGCCGCCGATCACATGACTTCGGCGCGCATACACGTGATCATGCTGCTGGTCCTGCTGACCGCGATCGGTGCCGTCTATGCGGCGATCGGCGAGATCAAACAGTCGACTCCGCAGTCGTCCTACCTGTTCCTGAACCTGTTTGCAGTAGCCCGCGATCCGCTGCCGTCCTTCGCTTCGTTCATGGGCTTCCTCCTGCCGATGGTGGCGATCGGTCTGGGTTTCGACAGCGTCAACGGCGAGGTCGCTCGCCGCACCATGAGCCACATCCTGGCCCAACCGATCTATCGCAACGCGGTCCTGTTCGGGAAGTTAGCGGGAGGCATGGTCGCCATCGCCATCGCATTGCTCATGCTCTGGCTGCTGGCGGTCGGACTCGGCATCCTGACATTGGGACAGCCGCCGTCGGGTGTCGATGTGATCCGCGGGTTGGCTTACCTTGCCGTGGCACTTGTCTATACCGGCGTCTGGCTGGCGTTCGCCATCGCGCTGTCGGCGGCGATCCGCGCTCCGGCAACCTCCGCGCTCTGGGCCCTGTCAGCGTGGCTGTTCTTCGCGTTGCTATGGCCCATACTTGTTCCGGTCGTCGCGAATGCGCTCAATCCAGCCGTTTCGCGCGCTCCGGCGAGCGTCCTCTCCCAATTCGCGCTTCAGCAGGGCTTGGCGCGTCTCTCGCCGGTCACGCTTTATGGCGAGATCGCGCAAATGCTCCTTGATCCGACATCCCGTTCCGTCGTGCCGGCCCTGATGACCCAATTCGATGGCGTGGTCATCGGTGCCCCGTTGTCGACATGGCAGAGCATCATCATCGTCTGGCCGCAGTTCGCGGGGCTGTTCACGGCGATGGTTCTGCTTTTCACCGGTGCCTACGTGGTGTTCCAGCGCCGGGAAATCCGCAGCTGAATTGTTGGCGGGCAATCGCCCGCTGCTACATGGTCGTCGCGCGGAACTTGCCCATGAGATAGGGGCCGGACAGCACCGGAGCATGGCGCGCCGCTTCGCCTTGTGCGAGGCAGCTCTCCAGGCAGGCGATCTCGGCAAACCAGTTCGGCTGGTGGAAGAAGGCGAGCGACTGGCGCCGCGCTGCGCTGCCGTCGGCGACCACGCGGTGCAGGGTCGAACGCCAGCGGTCATTGGTCCAGCGCTGCATCAGATCGCCGATATTGATGACGAAGGCGCCGTCGACCGGCTCGACTTCGCTCCAGTGCCCGTCCGGCGTCAGGATTTCGAGCCCGCGCGAACCGGCCTGCGGCAGCAGGATGGTCAGACTGCCGTAATCCGTATGGGCGCCGGCGCGCATCTGGCCGGGCGCCGCAGGCCGGTCGGTCGCCGGATAATTGAGCGCCCGCAGCGCGCTGATCGGCGCATCGATGAAGGGAGCGAAGAAACCGTCGGGAAGCCCGAGCGCGACGGCGAAGAGCCGCATGATCCGGGCGGCGAGATCCTCCATTGCGCCGTAATAGGCCTGCCACGCGTCGCGGAAACCGGCCGGATGTTCCGGCCACGGCGTCGCCGCGTAGCAAAATGACAGCGCGTCCGCATCGCTCATGCCATGCGGCGGCGTGGCCGGACCGCCGTTGAAGCTTTCCTTGAGATCGGGCGGCGTGTCCTCGCCGCGCGAGCGCGCCAGTGCCTCCGCGCCCGGACCGAGCCAGCCATAGGGGTAGCCGGGATAGGCGACCGCCGCGCGCGCCTTGTCCTCCGTCGGCAGGTTGAAGAAATCGTGCGCGGCCGACCATATCCCGTCGATGATCGCCTTCGGCACGCCGTGATTGGCGATGGCGAGAAAGCCGGTCTGGCGGCAGATGGTGTCGACCTCGGCGCCGAGTGCGCGGCGGCGCTCGGGCGTTGCCGCCTCGAAGGCTGCGAGATCGAAAACGGGAAATCCGGCCATGTCATCCCCCGGGCGGCCGCCGCCGCGTGAAAGGCGGTCGCTTTTGCGCTAACCTCGAGTCGGGCGCGGCGCGATTGTCTGCGCCGATGATGGGAGCAGGGGACGCCGTGGGCAAGGCATTTTACGACCATATCGCCGCCGAACTCTCCGCCGTGAAGGCGGCCGGGCTCTACAAGGCCGAGCGCGTGATCGTGTCGAAGCAGGCAGGCGAGATCGAGGTCGCCGGCGGCGCGCATGTGCTCAATTTCTGCGCCAACAACTATCTCGGCCTTGCCGACAACGAGGAAATCGCCAACGCCGCGAAGCATGCGCTCGACCGCTACGGCTACGGCATGGCCTCGGTGCGCTTCATCTGCGGTACGCAGGAGGAGCACAAGGCGCTCGAGGCGCGCATCGCCGCGTTCCTCGGCTTCGAGGACGCGATCCTCTATTCCTCCTGTTTCGACGCCAATGGCGGCCTGTTCGAGACGCTGATGGGCGAGGAGGACGCCATCATTTCCGATGCGCTCAACCACGCCTCGATCATCGACGGGGTGCGCCTGTCGAAGGCGAAGCGCTACCGTTATGGCAACAACGACATGGCCGAGCTGGACGCGCGCCTCGTCGAGGCGAAGGACGCCCGCTTCCGCCTGATCGCCACCGACGGCGTCTTCTCGATGGACGGCGTCATCGCCGACTTGAAGAGAATCTGCGATCTCGCTGACAAGCATGACGCGCTGGTGATGGTCGATGACAGCCACGCCGTCGGCTTCGTCGGGACGCACGGGCGCGGCACGCCGGAATATTGCGGCGTCGAGGGCCGGATCGAC
>WBZS01000678.1_pt1 | contig 30901 bp, 22 predicted proteins | sample 5204201 | NCBI WGS metagenome assembly WBZS01 (sample SAMN12344357, study PRJNA552823) | activated sludge metagenome | biome: Activated sludge suspended growth; feature: Nitrification reactor; material: Wastewater; isolation source: activated sludge from nitrification reactor of wastewater... | reverse complement strand
TACCGCTGACAACTGCGCATTGGTGTTTATCGATCACCAACCACAAATGACTTTTGGCGTTGCCAGTGGCATCGATCGCCAGCAACTGGTCAACAATGTCTTGTTACTTGCCAAAGGAGCGAAAGAATTCGGAGTTCCCACGATTCTGACAACCGTGGAATCCGAATCGTTCAGTGGGCCAATGTGGCCGGAACTGTTGGATGTATTTCCCAAGCAAACTCCCATTGAACGGACGGGGATGAATTCGTGGGATACCCCTGCATTCCGCGAAGCGATCAAGGCAACCGGCAAGAAGAATATCATCATGTCCGGACTGTGGACGGAGGTTTGTATCGCTTGGCCAACCCTAAACATGATCGCGGAAGGCTACAACATTTTTGTCGTCGAAGACGCTTGCGGCGGGACTTCCACTGCAGCTCATGACGCTGCGTTATCACGCATGGTACAGGCCGGTGCAGTTCGCATGACGACCATCGGCACGGTACTCGAATTCCAGCGAGACTGGGCGAACCGCGACCATTATAACGCATTGATGCAGTTGTTCCGCGATCATGGCGGAGCCTATGGCACGGGAATCGAGTATTGTTACACGATGGTGCATAAGGCTCCGGCGGCTCGCAAAGTGTCCAGCTGATGAAACCGGAGGGGTTCCATGCCGGCAATTCATTGCGCGATCACCAGAAGAGTACGTCCGGGATGTGAAGAACCGTTTGATGAGAAGTTGTTGGCTTTCGTCCGTGAGTCGATAGCGACTGACGGCGTGGTTGGAGTTCATATTCTGAGACCAGCGCCGGACAACAACGATCGCGAGTACGGAGTGCCGCGATCATTTGAGAGCGAAGCAGCTGCAGAAAGGTTCTATGCTTCGGACGTATTCAACAGATGGCTGCTCGATGTAGAGCCACTGGTTGAGGGGGAGCCGATACATCGCAAACTGACTGGCAGTTTGGGTTTACACGGATCCTCGCCTCGCGACCCAAACGTGTCATGGTTACCGGCAACGCCCGCGACCCAATCGAACGAGTCAGCAAACGCTTTCCAGACGTTGGTTACATCGCCTTAGCCAGGCTGAGCATTGTCGATGTTGGACGTCGCGGCGAAGGGCAAAAGGCTGCGTCGGCGAGGAAGTTTCCAAAATCTTTATTGGACGTCCCCAGATGGCGGGCCGAGTACGAACCGAGCAAGGGTAACTTTCTCAACTTCCATCCGGCACCGCTTGCTGTTCCGATTGACGCTGATGCTGAGCAGGCATCGAAGAACTTCGACGAATGACTGAGGTCGAATACTGATCTCGACGCTCCCGAACCGAGTGGTTGTCTTCAAGAATGCGTTACATCGTTCGAACACTGCAGAGGCAAGTCCCCTCTTCCAGCAGCATCGCGTACACTCATGACGCGTTTCGATGATCGTTAAGATATTTGCCGATCACCTGAGACGCCAATTAATCTTGTTTTGTAATCGAGGCATTTGATGGCGCACAGTAAAAATATCGATCAGTAACAACTGGCATCGAGACCGCTGCGCTCGTCCCCAGGTTTGACCTGGTATTTCACCATCACTGTCCCAAGCCAGAATCATGGTGTTAAATTCCGCACCGGCGTTGGGCCCGGAAAGTCGACGTCCTATCTTACTTGCACCCTGTGCCATTGACTGGCCGTTGCTCCAATTATAATTGACGCAATGCAACCGTAGGGACCTGGCAGGTCGTGCTGTTATCTCCCATTTTCCGACAATTAGCGTTTGCTCCCTTCTTTTTCGTTTGGAACCGCCATTGAACCCCGCCGCTCAGTCAGTCGCGGTCTTTCGGATCGGCACGCTCGGCGCAGCCAAAATTACTCCGCTGGCCTTGCTCTGGCCTGCCCGCAGAATTCCCGGCGTGTCGATTACGGCAATCGCCGCGCGAGATCCCATTCGTGGCAAAAAGTTCGCCCAGCTGCACGCCATTCCCACTGTTTTTGAGGGCTATCAGGCACTGCTTGATTCCAGCAAGTCGACGCGATTTATTTGCCACTGCCGAACAGCTTGCATTGCGAGTGGACCTTGCGAGCATTGGCCGCAGGCAAGCACGTTCTCTGCGAGAAGCCCCTCGCTGCCAACGCGGAGCAGGCCCGCCAGATGGCTGAAGCGGCCCGTTCAGCTGGCCGAGTTCTTTGCGAAGCGTTTCATTACCGCTACCATCCTCTGGCGGCTCGCATTAAGCACATCGTTTCCAGCGGCCAACTTGGCAAAATCCAACACATGGAAGCCCATCTCAACACGAACGTCCTAAACCCATGGGACATTCGATTCTCCTTTCATCTGGGAGGCGGCGCCATGATGGACACCGGCAGCTACACCGTTAATCTGCTTCGCTTCCTAGCGGGAGCTGAGCCAACGGTACTTGCCGCAAGGGCCCGTTGCATTGCGCCGCAAGTCGATCGCTGGATGGAAGCTGAGTTAGTGTGCCCTGAAGGACAAACCGCGCGTTTGACATGCTCGACGCTCTCTAGCAAGATTTTTCGTTGGCTGGTCATCGTTCGAGGTACGGGAGCCACCATGCAGGTCGTCAATCCGATTCGCCCCTACCGTCGCCATCGGATCACGATTACCCGCAGGAACGTGGCTCAACACGAAACGGTCACCGGAAAGGGCACCACTTTTCAGTATCAACTTGAGGCATTTGTCTCAGCTGTTCGCGGAACAGGCCCGAATCAGACGCCGGCGGAAGACGCAATTCGTAACCAAATTGTGATCGACGAGATCTACCGGGCGGCAGGTCTGAATCCCCGCGGCACCTGAACTCCTCGTTCCTCACGTCGCTTTGATTCGTGTTAGCCGATTGTCCACTCGACCCGCGTGATCACCCTGGAGGTGGCAGTAACTCTTGCGCAATCAGCCCTCGGATATACGTCCGTAGCAACTGCTCATCCGGTGCTGGACAGCTGACAGTGCTTCCGGCTAAACGGCTCTTTGTCAGGCAACAGTCATAGTTGATGCGCGGCGTGCGCAAGGGTTGAGGTTCGTCTCCCAGCGGCTGCGACTCAATCCCAGTAGGAATTTCAGTCGAGTTGGCGGCGGGTGTCAGCCACGACATCCATCGGTCGTCTAGCTCGCCGTACGCTGCGGTGAACTCCTTGCGCCAATCTGCCCAACGTAATACACGTAGCAGGTAACCTTCTCGCTGTAGAGCCTTCACCAGCACTGACCAATCAACCAATTCGTCATTCACCAGATGGAAGGTACCGCCCAGGCTCTCGGGTCGTCGGGAAGTCTCCAGCATTGCATTGGCGACGTAATCGACCGGAGTCAAATCCAATTGGACGTCGACGTCAGGGACGGATCCCAGTTGTAGTAAGGAATTCAATCCGAATAGGAACAAGTCATCCGAATTCCAGCGGCCGGTTCGACTGTCACCCGTAATTCTCCCGGGACGATAAATCGCGACTGGCACTCCCCGTTTGCCGGCCAAACGCATTAGTCGTTCAGCTACCCACTTGGATTGTCCGTAACCTGACGTCATCCGCTCCGGATGCTCAAACTCATCGGTCTCTCGAATCACGCCTGCTTGGATCTGGTCTCCCAGCAGCACCGCCAAAGTCGAGGAAAAATGCACGGGTTTCACTCGGATCTCAGTCGCCAATCGCAAGACGGTGCGGGTTCCTTCGACATTTGCAGCGCGCAGGGCCGCATATGGATAAATGAAGTTGACGGCCGCCCCGTTGTGATAGATCCAATCCACTTCTGCGGCCAGGCGAGCGAACTCGTTTTTTCCTAGTCCGAAATCCGGTTGTGCCAAATCACCCAACACCGGTCGCACGGAGCGAAGAATGGTCTCGGCATCCAGCTGGTATTTCTGCAGTCCCATGCGGAGGCGTTCCTTTGCCGACGCCTGATTGTCGGCGCGCACCAAGCACTGAATCTCCACACCCGGAAATCGTTCTGCAAATCCCTTGAGCAAATACGCGCCGAGGAATCCGGTACCTCCAGTCAAGAATACTGTCCGTGGGGCTTGATGCGGATCGACCCGCAGTTTGCCTGCGCTATCAATTCCCGGGTCCAGCGCGACCTCGGCATGCCAGTCGACCGCCACTCCCGTTCCCGTCACCGATGCAGGCGCAAACATCTCGTGTAACGCTGCCAGCGGAGTACCATCTCCCGCACGCGAATTGGCCGCCCTCTCGCCGGATTGTTCGGACTCTGATTTCGTCAAACGGCGAAGTTGTTCAATCACCTTGACTGTCTGGGCAATAGTCTGAGCATCAAAAAATGCCCGATAAGACAAGCGATGCTTGAATTCCCGCTCAACCCGATAAAGAATCTGAGCCGCCAAGAGAGAGTGCCCGCCAAGTTCGAAGAAATTTTCGTCAATACTGACGCGTTCCAATCCGAGTGCCTCGGCCCAAATGGACGCCATCATTTCCTCGTCCGGAGTGCTTGGCGGTATATATGGCTTGCGCATCAACCCGGACCCTGCCGGGATCGCGGGCAGTCGGTTGTAATCCACTTTGCCGTTGGAGGTGAGCGGCATTTCGTCCAGAACAATCAACGCCGCTGGCAGCATTGAATTTGGGAGACTTCCCCGCAGATACTCCCGCCATCCAGAGGTCAAATCGCTTCCTGGCTGCAATTTGGCAAACACCCCCAGTTGGGAATCACCGTTGGGGAGTTGCTGGCAAACGACCGCGCAATGAACGACGTCGGGATGAGCCGCGAGGGCAGCTTCAATTTCACCCAGTTCGACCCGTTGACCACGGATTTTGACTTGCCGATCCAGCCGTCCTAGAAATTCAAGATTTCCATCAGCTCGCCAACGCACTTCGTCCCCGGTGCGATAAACTCGCTCACCTGGCAAAAAAGGGTTGGGCAGGAAGCGTCGGTGGGTCAGTTCCGGATCATTCCAGTACCCTCGCGCCAAACCGACTCCTCCAATCATCAACTCGCCGGCCAAGCCCACAGGCAGCGGCTGCAGATTCGAATCGAGCACATAAACCCGGTAATTTGGCAACGGCTTCCCAATCGGGAACCATTCACGTTCCTCGTCCTGGCTTTCAAGGTCATAGTATGTGGCACAGACTGTCGTTTCGGTCGGGCCATAGCCATTGGTCACGCGGGCTATTTTCAGCAACCTCTCGACATGCGATCGAGCCAATGCCTCGCCGCCGCTGAGAACCAGGCGCAAACTACCCAAGCCATCCGCACGTCGATTCAATTCAATCAGGCCAGAAGGGGTTGCCCCCATGACGGTGACCGCATCGCGCTCGATCAGCGCACTCAGTTGATCAAAGTCGGTGTCCTGATCCGATTCGGGGATGATCAATTTCCCGCCGACGCAAAGAATCGGAAAGATCTCATTTACGGAGACATCAAAGGCAATCGAGGCCTGTTGAAGAACTCGATCATCCGAGTTTAACTCGTAAGTACGAACAAATGACTCGATGACATTGACAACGCTGCGGTGTTCGATCATCACTCCTTTGGGAATACCCGTTGAACCTGAGGTGAATATCACATAGGCAAGGGCATCGGACCCCGGACACTTGTTTGGCGAAATGGAGGCTTCACCCCCTTCTACCTCGGACAGGGGCAGGATCGGGATCGCCAATCCCGTGCAAACCGATTGCAGCGCGCCGATTTCCCCACCGACAACGATTGCTGCCGGGCAGGTTTCTTGCAAAACACTTTCCAGACGCTTTGTCGGCCACGCAGGATACAAAGGCAGGTATGCTCCGCCTGCCTTCCAAATGCCGATTAAGGTCCCCACCAATTCCGGGGAGCGATCCAGCAGCACGGCAACCACTACATCTCGCTGGACCCCAAGATTCATCAACCGGGTTGCGACGCGGTCGGAGAATTGGTTCAGCTCTTGATAGCTCCACTCTCGCCCATGACCTGTGCGAATGGCCACCGCAGCGGGAGTCCGTTCCGCCTGCTCCTCGAATAACTGATGGACACATTGATCAGCTGCGAACGCGCGCTCGGTTCGGTTCCATTCGACTAGCAATTGCTGTCGCTCCCGATCGTCTAACAGTGAGAATTCAGACAGTCGGCCCATCGGCTGCTTAGCAATTGCCTGAGCGACCCTTAAGAAGTAATCGCGGAACCGCTCGACAGTTTGAGCTTGAAACAGATCAGATCGATAAAGCAGCGCTCCGCGCAAACCTTCCGGGTCGGGACGCAGGGTTAACACCAAGTCATACCCAGAAACTCTGACGACGTTCAGATCGGAGAGCGACCATTCGGTCTGGCCGGCTCGTAGTTCCTCGTTCGCGAAATCCCAATAGGTGAACAAGGTTTGACAAAGGGGCATCATCCCCGGCCCGGGCGGACGGAATGCCCCAAATATGTCGTCCAACCTCGGTTCAGGCTGCGCGAAGGCCTCCAGACAGGTCGCTTTGACCTGCTGCAGCAACTCGAGAAACGACCCTTCTGCCTGGAACTGGCAACGCAACGGCAAAAGACCGGCAAAAAAACCAATCAATTCAACCGTTTCCGGATGCAGCCGATTCGCTGTCGATGAACCGACAATCAAATCAGTCTGTCCGGTCAGTTTGTGCAGGAAGGTCAAATAGGCGGCAAGCAAAACCATGTAGGGAGTTGCTCCTTCGGCTTTACCCAAGCTCCTCAGCCGATCGACCAGTGGCTGAGGAATCAATAGTTCGCTTACTTCTGGGATCGCCGCGATCTCCCTCCCTCGCGGATGATCCAGCGGCAATTCAAGCAACGGCAACTGTCCGCCGAATTTCTCTCGCCAGTACTCGCTCCCACTATCGTAATCTTCTGGCTTTGCTGTCCGCTGCCAAACTGCGTAGTCGACAAACCCGATAAGCAAAGGCTTCAAGCTTGATTCACGCTGCTCAACTTCCGCTGCGTAAAACTGCTGCAAGTCCCGATACAAAATGGCAAAAGACCAACCATCAGAAATTAGATGGTGGATTGCTACTACGAGGATATGCGATTGGGAATTGAGCTTGGCCAAGCCAAATCGGGCTAGGGGCGGGCGGCTTAAATCAAACCGCTGCTTCGTCAATTCGCCAGCCCACTCGAAGGTCAGCTCCTCGGCCCGCATGAAGGATTCTTCGCTGAAATCGCGGCGCTGCAAGTCCACAATCAACTGCTCGGCAATTCGGTGCACCGGTTCCCCATTGTGAAACTGAATCGCAGCCCTGAGGATCGATTGCCGCTCGAACAACCGTTGTAAACTGCGTTGCAAAGCCTCTTCCTGCAAGTCCCCTTGAATGCGAATCGCCAAGGCCGCGTTTAACGCCAATCCCTGCTCGTATTGTTCGAGTAGGTACAGCAACTGCTGACTGGATGAAAGCAACAAGGGGACATCCGGTGCCGCAGGAGTAATTCGAGCCAGCCGTTTTCCCGAGACGCCCGCTCGTGCAGCGGCGACCAGCTTGGCTGCAGTGGCAATCGTGGGTGACGCAAACAGCTCGCGCAGGTTGAAGTCTGCTTGCAAGCGATTTCTCAGTTCGGTCACCAGCTGCATCGCTAGTAATGAGTTGCCCCCTTGCTCGAAAAAGTCGTCGTGAATTCCCGGCTCCGACACCTCGAGAATCTTCGTCCAGATCGCCGCGATTTGCCGTTCATCCTCCGTTCGGGGGGCAATATGCCCAATTCCCGCTCGCTGCAACAGTCGGGCTGAAACGAAACCGGAATCCTCTAGCTGCACGCCACGTTGCTCCAGGCGAAATCGTTCTTCTTCAGTCAGAATGGGAATTGCGTTGAGTTGCAGTGCGGGATCAGACAATACGTTTTTCAGCAACAAAAGATACTGATCTGCCCAGCGGTTAATCGTCTGGCGGTCAAACAGGTCCGTGTTGTATTCAAAGATCGCAGCAATCCCGTGGGCGTCGGGTTCTGTCCTCAAGGCTAGTTCAAAACGACTGTATCCTGGATGAATCTCCAGCGGTGCGAAATGCAGGCCCGGCGAGGTTTCCGGATCGGGCAGCGGAAAGCTTTGATGGAGGTACACCACTTGCACCAAAGGAACGCGTCCAGGCGAACGCTTGGGCTGCAGCGCTTCGACCAGGCGATCGAACGGAATTTCCTGGTGCGACTGGGCGGCAAGCATCGAGTCCCGTACCCGGTGAAGAAGTTCCTGAAAATTTGGATTCCGCCTCAGATCGACGCGCACAGGCAAGAGATTTACGAAGTAACCGACCAGGCCTTGCAACTCGGTTCGCTCTCGTCCATTGACCGGAACGCCGATGAGTAATTCCTGCTGACCACTGATCCGTGAGAGTAGCGCGGCGAAACCTGCCAGCAAAACATGGAATTGAGTGGTTGCTCCCGAGCGACTTGCTTGCCGAATTTGCTCGCACAACTCAGGTGGCAAGCGGAACCGATGAATTGTCCCCTGATTGGTCACCAGTCCGGGCCGAGGGTGATCCGTAGGCAGATCAAGAACCTGAGGTATGTCGTCCAGGTACTGACGCCAAAAATCTTGCAAATTCTCAGCCGCTTCACCTGCCAGTCTCTGTCGTTGCCAATGTACATAATCCCGATACTGGATCCGCAGGGGTGGCAGCGACTGGCTACTACGACCGGTGGCAATCGCATATAGCGCGGCGAATTCAAAAAGCATTACGCCGATCGACCACCCGTCGGAAATGATGTGATGAGTAGTAAAAGATACAACATGTTCTTGCGGCGACAATTTGATAAAAGAAAAGCGAACTAGTGGTCCCACAGCAAGGTTGAAACGGGTCAACGCATGAGCTTTGACAAAATCGTGAATCTTCTGATCCGTTGGCCCACCGGGCAAATCATCTACCGACAAATACTCGAGGTTGACTTGACCGCGGGCTGAAATCTTTTGCCGCGGCGTTCCGTCTCGCACGACGAAGGTTGTCCGCAAGCTTTCGTGGCGCTGGGCGATGTTCTGAAAAAGTTCGGCGAACTTTTCTTGCCGCAATTCTCCCGTAATCCGAACTGTCACGTTGATGTTGTAAATCGGATTGCCCGGCTCAATCTGATCGACAAACCAGAGTCGTTGTTGGCTGTACGAGAGGGGCGCTTCAATCGCGGACGATTCTTGCCGCTGTAGGGCAGCAGCAAGTCGAGCCTTCTTCTGCTCTAGGGTCAGGCGTGGCTGTTGCTCGGTCATGTCTGGATCGCAAGAATCGGGAGGCTGGGTTCACACACGGGAGTCGGCACGGACGTTCAGATACGATCTGTCTCAGGTTTCTGCAAATCCGGCCTCCTCGGTCGACTCTAATTCCGACAGCATCCGATCGATTTCTGCCTCCGACAAGTTATCAATTCTATCCAGCACATCAGAGTTTTCGACTGGCGCAACAATTTCCGAAGCCACCGGCTGGATTTCATCCGCAGCAGGCCTTTCCGAGCTATTCCTCTCCAGGAGCGTGAGGATGCTTGACGCCAGTTGGGTCAGCGTCGGGCCATTCAGAATTTCATTCATTGGCAGCGTCACATTGGTTTCCCTTTCCAGCCGATTCTTCAACTCAATTGCCATCAATGAATCGAGCCCCATTTGATTTAGAGGTGTTTCCAACTCGACTTTCTCAGGCGAAATCCCGAACACGCCGGCAATCTGTTCTGCAATGAATGCCGTCATCAGCCCGAGCCTGTGCTGAGGCGTCGCCGCCCGCAACCGAGTATTCAGCGATCCACCCTGCCCTTGTTGCCGCGATTCCTCGATCACCCGGCGGAAACGGCTGTCGAGGTTCATAGTGGGACATAACGTTGGAAGCACACTCCAATTAGCTCGAGCAATTCCTAGTTGGGCCTCATCCAACAAGATCGTTTCGCGGAAGCAGCAAATTGCTTCCTCCAATGCCAAACTGTGTAAACCGATGCGGTCGAGATATTCGGCCGTTCGCTGATTTCGTTCTACAAAGCCGGCACCTCGCAAAGCTCCCCAATTGATCGTCAACGCCGGCTTGCCATGAGCCCGGCGGTACCGAGCCAACGCATCGAGAAAATAATTGCCCGCGTTGTAACTGGCCTGCTTCGGTGCGCCAATAATCGCTGAGAAAGACGAAAAGCAAATGAAATCTTCCAGCGGACAGTCTCGCGTCGCCAGATGAAGATTCCATGCTCCCAGCATTTTCACGTCGAGCACTGATCGAAAACGTGTTGGTGTTAACTCCGAGAGGAACTCGTCGTCCAAAACCATCGCACCATGCACAATCCCCACCAGGGGTGGCAAATCACGTGTGATTCTCTGGACAATAGTCTCGACGTCTGCCCATCGCGTCACATCTCCCCTGGCCTCCACCACGTTTGCTCCGTCCCGGCGCAGTGTTTCAATAGTCTCCAATGCAGTAGCATCGCGCGGGCCGCTGCGGCTGAGCAAAACCAGGCTTCGCGCTCCGTTGGCAACCATTGTCCGAGCGATCTCTAGGCTGAAGCCGCCTGCCCCACCGCTGATCAGATAGGTACCATTGCTACGAAAACGCTCTTGTGGCTGGCTGCTCCTCGCAACACGCAAATCCGGGTCGTCAAACGCCAGCACATTCTTTCCGATATGCTTGCCCTGAGCCATCCAGCGAAACGCTTCGACGCAATGGCTCGCTGGAAAAACGTGGTAAGGCAGAGGTCGATAACGGCCAGCCCGAATTTCCGCTGCCAACTCAACAAACAGCTCGCCCGCCTGAGCCTGCCGCAACTGGACGTATTGTCCTAAGTCAATCACAAAGTAAGAAATATTGTCCTTGAGTTGGTAAAGCCCAATTCGGGAGTTGCCATAGACGTCAATCTTGCCAATCTCAAGGAATCTACCATACGGCGCTAGAACCTCTAGGCTACGCGGGATAAAGTCGCCTGCGAATGAATTCAGTACCGCGTCGACGCCTCGCCCTCGCGTAATTTCGCGCACCTCTCGGGCAAATTCCAAATTCCGCGAATTCAAAACATGCTGAACACCTTGCTCGCGCAATAACTGGCGTTTCTCCTCACTTCCCGCTGTGGCAAAGACCTCCAGGCCGAGTTGTTTGGCAATCTGAATCGCAGCTTGCCCCACTCCCCCAGTGCCACCATGGATCAGAATGCTCTCACCGCGTCTCATTCGTGCCAACTGTCGCAGCGCATAGTGCGCTGTCAGAAATACCGTCGGAAGCGTCGCCGCCTCCTCGTGGCTCATAAACTCCGGGACCGGAAACACCAATCGGGCATCGACCAGCACGTGCGATTGGAACGCATACGGTGCCATCCCTGCCACGCGGTCACCAACGCGGATACCAGTCACATCGGCTCCCACCGCCGTCACCACTCCGGAAAAATCATCGCCGAACCAGTGCAGATCGACCGGGTGTCCCGGATACGTTCCCAAGGCCTTCATCACGTCGCGAAAGTTGATCCCTCCCGCGAGGACTTGTACTTCCAATTCATGCGATTGGGGTCGATGTCTCGACGTCTCGCGCCACTCCAAATTGTTCAAGATTCCGGTTCCTCGACTTTCCAGACGAAATGGGACCAGTACTCCTTCGTCACCAACTGCCCGAACTTTGCGAAGCGGCAGTTTTACTGGCTCAGCCCGTTCGAGCAGAGGGACCCAGCGCTGCCCCCCTCGATAGCAGACTTCCCTGTCTGAGGTGTTCGCAACCAGCTCACGCAAAAACATTTCCGCGGCAGCCGCCGGCTGCTCAGCCCCCCAATCAACAATTCGAACTTGGCGGGGAAATTGCTCGTTTCCGACAACTCTCCCCAAGCCGACGATCGGCGCGCCAGCCAATCCCTCTCCGCGATCACCTTCCACTGCCACGAACACGTTTCGCAGCAACACCCAAATTCGTTGAGGACCGTTTCTTAGTCGCAACAAGTTCAGTAAGCCCAGACAACCGAGCGACTGTGCCTGAGCCAATTGCTCCGTGGACAACGCCCCAGTCGCAACAGGCAAGTCCAGCCCGCTAACCACGATCACTTCCGTGTCGGGAGGTACGGTCGGCGACGGCTCATCAGCCGAACGACACTCGTTTTGAGTCTCCGCAAGGGGGCCTCCCCCAACAGCGGTTGATTCCGTACAAACCAGTCCAGCCGATGCCAGGATTACATTCGCTCCCGCCGATTCCAGTTGTTCCGCCAGCAACTTGGCCACACCGCTGCGATCGGGGAACAGCTGGAACGTGCGTCCTGCCAAAGGAGCCGTTGTCTGTTGCCGCTGTTCCACGGGAGAGGCGCCGGTTCGCGCTAGAAAAACGGCCTGCAATAAATCGGACGGGTCGGGCACCGACAAAAAAGAATCGGCTTGTTCGAAACCGCTGCTTCGCAGCAGGTCAAGCCAGTCGGCTTGGGACAGTAGGGGCGATTCAGTCCGCAGACTTTCATCCTTATATTTCCACCAACCGTCCAGCATTCCGAAGACCATTGTCTCCGCATAGGCAATCCGATTCATCGTCTCGAGAAATAACAGCAAGCCCCCCGGAGCCAGGCAATGTTTCAAATGACGGAGTGTCTGCTCAAGGACGGACGTGGCATGCAGAACATTTGACGCGACGACGATATCGCAGGAGTGTGGAGCGATTCCCTGTCGTTCAGGTTCCTGCTCCAGATCAAACGTCTGGTAATGAACGAAAGGAAACTTAGCGAGGTTCGTTTTGGCCGTGGCAAGGAACGCGGCTCCAATATCCGTGAACAAGTATTCCGTGCGATCCGCCGGCAACAACGGCAGAATTTGCCGAGTTAGCGAAGCGGTGCCTGCTCCCACCTCCAGAATCCTCACTACCCGCTCCGGAGGCAACGCAGCAACCGACTGCCGCATGACTTCCGCAATCATTGCATGATTGCTCGGAAAGTCCGCGGACCGCAGATAAAATCGTTCCAGCAGACTCGACCCTTCCGCCGGAAACAGCAACTGCACCGGATCTAAGTCGCCAGACAAGACGGCAGCGAGGTTCGAGCCGCAATGTTCTAGCAAATCTAATTCCTCTGCGCTTCCTGCTGCGCGCAATCGCTTTAGCAGGGACTGTATGTCAATTTGCCTTAGCGGTTGGGCGGCGCGCCATGCGCCGCCGGAATCTGCTGCTTGCAGTCGGCCCTCGGCCGATAATAGCCTCAGCTGAGCCGCGACCAGCCGCCGATGGCGCTCCGCGATCCCAAGTTGAACCATATGCTGTTCGAGTGTAAATTCCTCACCAAGTATCGGCCGCCAGCCAAGGTCGACATAGGCTTGCTGGATGAAATCAGCAGCCAGCCCGTTCAAATGCGGAACAACTTCTCGGGTGTATTGCTCAAGCCCCCCGTTGACGTAATGCTCGTTTCGGATCGTTGTGGCAGCCTCCACCAGCGCAGCGCACTCGGGAAAAACGCACACGCTACCCGCCGTTGCCCCTGGAAGTCTCCGTGGGTGCCACGTTGTACGGTAATGTAGCGAGGCTCGACCCTCGCCACCACTTAAGGCCTGCGGTGCGAGCTCTGATCGGAAACCCATAATCTCTGCCACGCACTCGCCTGTTGAATCGGTCAACCAGAGGTTAGCTTCCATCGCGGTAGGTTCATCCAGAACCAGCCTTCCCCAGGCAGTCAACGATCCGATTACGTTTTCTCGAAACAAATGCAAGCGCCGAAGGCTGTGAGGCAAAAGGAAATTTTCCTCGGCCCGCTCCCGCTTGACTCGGAGCAATGCAGCCAATTGAAAACAGGCATCAAGAATTGCCGGATGCAACCCGAATTCACCGACCCCGTCTGCTACAGCAGTGGTCAATCGCAACTCGGCGATCGCTTCTCCTTTCCCGCGTCGGGCACCAGCAACCAGCTGAAAATTTGGTCCGAACTGAAATCCCGCTCCGGCCAAGTCTGCGCGAATCTGTTCGCTCGACAATTCCTCGTTCAATTTTGCGACGACACTCGAGATGTCCAGCCGCGGAGGCTGCAACCTGGTCGCTCCTAGCAATTGCCCGCTGGCGTTCAGTTCCCATTCCTTGCGGCTACGCGGGCGGCTATGAATCGAAAAGGTTCGTTCTGTAGGCTGCCAGGTAATCTGCAAGCAGGGAGGATCATCCCGGAGCACGAAGAGAGCTTTGTGAAATGAGAGTCCGTCGACCGCCCGCTGTTCGCCAGGAAACAAAAGCCGGGCGAGAGCCAATCCAATCTCGACGTAACTTGCTCCTGGAAAGACAACACAATCCCACAAACGGTGATCCGCCAGAAATGGCAAACGATGCAGATCAAGTTCCACAGTCCAAGTTGGAATTGCATCGGCGGAGCGAAGTCCAAGCAGAGGGTGTTCCGGAGTCTGAAGTCGCGCCCGTCGCGAGGCATCGGTCTCCAGCCAGAACGACTCGTTGCTCCAAGGATAGGAAGGCAAATCCATTGGCACCCCCCGCCCTTGATTAATCGCTAACCAATCCAATTCGGCTCCGGCCAAGTGCAACTGCGCGAGATTGCCCAATATCTCTTCCTGTTCATCCACCTCCCGCTTCAGCGAGTGAAACACGTGCGGATGCTTGCCGGCAGCCTCTCCGCAATCGCGCAACGAACTTGCCAAGGCTGGGTGCGGTCCCAATTCAAGGAAGCTGGTCGGATAGCGCTTTAACAATTGCAAGATCGCCGGACCGAACAGAACGGGTTCACGCACATTTCGCCACCAGTAAGTAGCATCCATTTCCGAACCGGCGAGTTCTTCGGCCGTGACCGTCGATATTAAGGGAACGGTAGCTAACCTCGGCTGAAGATCCCGAAGCGACTCCAGCAACTCCTCGCGGATAGGCTCCATTTGATGGGTATGAAAGGCATAATCGATCGGCAGCCAGCGGAGAAACCGGTTCTCGACCTGGAACCGCGCGGCTAACTCCTCTAATGGTTGGCGATCGCCAGACAACGTCACCAAATTCGGATTGTTGATCACCGCCACCTGCACTTGTGCGTGCCGATGACCAATTGCGGCCCACGCCTCATCAGCTGAAATCCCAACCGCGAACATGCTCCCCCGTCCGCCAGTCAAGTGCTGAAGTCGACTTCGATGGTAAATCACTCGGACCGCATCCGCTAAGTCATAAACACCAGCACAGCATGCGGCCGCCACCTCGCCGACGCTGTGGCCCACCATCCGCGTCGGTCGAATCCCCCAGTGGGCCCAGAGTTTCGTCAAAGCTACTTGAAGAGCAAAGATCGCAGGTTGTGCAATATCCGTCCGATCAATTTGCGACTCAGCCTGCCCGCGATTCATGTCACTCAACAGTGACCAACCCGCTAGCGGAGTTAGCAAAGCATCAATCTCTCCAGACAACGCCGGAAGACTGGCTCGCAGCGCTGAAGTTGTTGCCCCATGCCCCACCACTGGGCCCCTTGTCCGGTGTACACAAACGTCAGATCCCCCAACTGTTTGTTCGCCCGGCCTTGGCTGACACCTCGAACCTGCTCCATACCGGACACCCATGCCCTCAATCTTCGCCGCAACTCTTGGCGATCTCGGCCTCTGATCACCAGACGTCGTTCGTGGTGCTCCTTTCGTCGCCCAGCCGCTGTCGCCAGTTCGCGAGGGTCCATGGTCTCGTCCGCCAAATAATCCTGGTAAGCTGCCGCATACTTCCGCAGAGCTTCGTCATCGCGTGCCGAAATCGGCAGAAGCACCGGCCGATTCACCTGCTTTGCAGAAACGAGCTCGGGGACAAACGCAGCCGGTGCGGCCTCCAGCACCACATGCGCATTGGTTCCGCCGAACCCGAATGAATTCACACCCACCACCGGCAGTTCATTCGCTTGCCTTGGCAACGGCTCCGCCTTCTTTGCCACACGAAGCCCCAAAGTCTCAAAAGGAATATTCGGGTTGGCCTGTTCGAAATTCAAGTTGGGCGGGATCTCCCCGTGATGCAGAACCAGTGCAGCCTTGATCAGCCCCGCGATTCCTGACCCAGCTTCCAAGTGCCCAATATTGGTTTTGACCGAACCCACAACAATTGCCGAACCGGGATCACGGCCCCCGCCTAGCACGCGCCCCAGGGCGGTCAACTCGATCGGGTCACCTACGGGCGTTCCCGTGCCATGTGCCTCCACATAGACGACTCTTCTTGGATCAACTCTGGCCACGTCATAGGCCTTCCGCAGCATCGCCGATTGGCCTTCAATTCCAGGTACAGTCATCGATGAGGTGTGACCATCCTGATTCACTGCGGCACCCCGAATGACTGAATAGATCCGATCGCCATCGCGCTGGGCGTCGTTCAAACGCTTGAGATACACGACACCAGCGCCTTCACCGCGCACGTAGCCGTTCGCTCGGGCATCAAAGGCGTAACACTGCCCGCTGCGCGAAAGCATCGAGGCCCGGCTAAAACCAATCGACGCGTGCGGTGCGATCAGCGCGTTGACCCCGCCAGCCAAGGCCGCACTGCACCGACCACTCCAGATGCTTTCGCAAGCCAGCCAAACGGCAACCAATGACGAGGAGCAGGCCGTGTCGACCGACAGACTGGGTCCAGTCAAATCAAGCATATAAGAGATGCGGTTAGAAGCGATGCTGAACGTGCTTCCGCTATTGGAATAGGCATCGACGATCTCGTGGTACGGCAGTTGAATCCCGCCGAAATCATTTCCAGCGATCCCGACAAACACCCCGACTTCGCGCCCACGTAACTTTGATGGCGGCGTACCCGAGTCTTCAATCGCCTCCCAAGCAGTTTGAAGCAGCCACCGCTGCTGGGGATCCATCCGCAATGCCTCCCGCGGCGAAGTCCCCCAAAACCGCGCGTCAAACTGATCAAGACCCTCAACAAACCCGCCCCATTTGGAAATCAGTGAATCGAGGCACTCCGGATCAGGATGGTAAAAACGCTCGTTGCTCCAGCGATCCGCCGGTACCTCAACGACACCCGATCTGCCATCGCATAACAACTCCCAAAACGATTTGGCATCCCCTACTTGACCGGGTAGCCGGCAACCGATGCCGACGATTGCAAGTGGCTCGGCGATGACACTCTCCCCTGGCTGTCGCCCGGCTTCCACGCCTCGTTTTTCATTCTGCACGTCCATCCAATACCCCACTCAATCCAGAGTCACCAAAGTTTGCGATCGCCGAAATCCCTTGTAACAATGCTAATTGGCCCCTAAAAAAGGGTCAACAAATGAGCTAATTACTTCCCTCGATCGCCCCCGTTGGCTCTCCTTTTCACCGCGCTATCTCGTTCTGCTAGCGATTTGCTTCAAAAAGGGGACCAAGACAAGACGGACAATACAGGAGATTTCCGTAGAGTCTAGAAAATGATTCGGCTTGAGTGGGTTTAGAGTGCGCCGAACATCAAGTTTGTCGATTGGAGAAAGATGTCTGGTTATCGCTTGTCAAATTGAAGTTACATCCGACGCCGAGTTGAAAGAATCGACTATGTTGTTTCGTGCATTCGCTATTCTCTTGGCTGTTTGCCTCAGTCTTCCACCGACTGGGTGTCGTGGTCCAATGCAAGTGACGACCAGCAGCAATTTGCGAGCCCACGTTTCGCTGGTCAACGACAACAACGCCGTCTCGCCAGTCGCAGCCCGAAATCTTATAGGGCAAAGTCGGTGCGGCGAGTGTCGGATTGCTTTAATTGATGTGGATGGCGTATTGCTCAACCGGAATGTTCAGGTTCTAGGTGCTAACGGCGAAAACCCCGTCTCCATTTTCCGCGAGAAGCTCGACGCAGCAGCAGCTGATCCGAAAGTTCGCGGGCTGGTTCTTCGGATCAACAGCCCCGGTGGGGGCGTTACCGCCTGTGATGTGATGCGGCGCGACTTGCTCAACTTTCGCCAAAGTAAACCCATTCCGGTTGTGGCCTGCATGATGGATGTCTCGGCTGGCGGTGCCTATTACCTGGCAACTGGTTGCGACCGAATCGTTGCACACCCGACGACCATCACCGGCGGGTTGGGCGTCGTTCTCAATCTCTATAACCTGCAAGACACGCTAGCCCAGTTCAACGTGCAAAGTGAAACCATTAAGGCCGGCCAGCAAACAGACATGGGGTCGCCATTGAAGGTCCTGAGTCCAGAAGCGAAAGCAACCCTGCAAGGAATTGCAGATGGATTCGCTCTTAGCTTCCGGGAAACCATCATGGAAACTCGTCGTTTGCCCGATGCCAATTTAAGGCAGCTGTTCGATGGACAAATCTACTCGGGCCCTCAAGCACGGCAGCTTGGTTTGGTGGACGACCTAGGGTACCTCGACGACGCCATCAACCTGACTCGCCGGATGGCAGGTGTCGAAGCTTCCGTTGTCATGTATCGCCGTGACAACGATCGAGCCTTCACTCCTTACGACATTACCCCCAATTTGCCGATCCAAAACACGATCATTCCGGTCAGCGTACCGGGCTTGGATCGAAGTCAACTACCGACCTTTCTTTACATGTGGCAACCCGATCCGCTGCTGGAGAAGACCGGTTCTTAAACCAGTTTTCCAGTTTTCCAGTTTTCCGGCTTCTTGACATAGCCCGACTGCGTGTGCAAAAACGCTGGATTCTCACGGAACCCACTCTCTTCAACTCGCGGACTGGAGCTGGGAATCGGCAGTTGCAAAATCGCGGGGTTTAAGAGGATAATGAGAGTTAGTGCCTATTTTCCTCTCGACTGCCTGACGCATGCATTACTACACCCTGATTTGGAAAAACCTGACTCGTCGCCGGATTCGCTCAGGCCTAACCATTTTCGCTGTTGCCATCTCGATTGGCTGCGTCGTTGCGCTCGTCGGCATTTCTACGGGTTTTAAGCGGACATTTAATGGACTATATGAAACCAAAAACCTGGACATGATCATCGTCCGCTCAGGACAAGGCCAGCGGCTGGCCAGTACCCTCGACCAGGGATTGGCTGAAAAGTTTCGCCGCATTCCCGGAATAAAAATGGTCTTCCCGGGACTGGTGGATGTGATCTCTTTTGAAGAACAAGGAATCTACGGCGCGGTGGCCCAAGGAATGCAAATGGATCCGCGGACCGCGGCCAGCTTTCGTATTATGGAAGGGCGAACCCTAAAGCCCGACGACGGCAAGGTAATGTTGCTGGGCTCGATTCTAGCACGAAACCTCGGTAAGAAGCTGCATGACAAGGTTGAGATCTTTGAAGGTGAGTTTTTTGAAGTCGTCGGAATTTTCGACAATTCAAATGTGTTTGAAAATGGTTCGATGATTGTCACACTGGCCGAACTGCAAAGACTTCTCGATCGGCCGAACCAGGTAACCGGCTTCAGCGTTGTCTTGGAGCCCGAGTTCCGCTCCCCGGAGAAAATGGAGCAAATACGCCGCAACGTCGAAGCGGTCGTTCCGGGTCTTTCGGCCATGCCGATTCGTGAACACGTCGACACCCTTACTGAGATTCGCGCGGCGTCTGCCATGGCTTGGCTGACCTCAGTTCTTGCCTTGGTTGTCGGCACCGCTGGCGTTCTCAACACGATGTTGATGTCCATAATGGAACGGACACGCGAAATCGGTGTCTTTCGTGCGATCGGCTGGACCTCTCGCCAAGTCGTGTGGATGGTCTTGGCAGAAGCAGTTTCGCTAAGCCTGATTGGGGCAGTACTCGGCACGCTCACCGCGCTCGCAATTGTCGGCATTCTGACCCGACTCCCGTGGGCGGGCGGATTTGTCGATGGTTATGTCCCTCCCTCCGTGATTGCTCAAGGCATGACTATTGCCATACTAATCGGCGTGTTGGGGGGGTCTCTGGCTGGGGTTCATGCCGCACGAATGTTGCCTACGGAAGCATTGCGACACGATTAAGCCTCGTCACGGTACCAGCAATCTGGAAGCGCAATGGAGTTGTCCCTCGACCGGTCGAGTTCATTTGGTCAACTTCTTCCGAAAGCTGCGGACCTGATCCTGTAACGCCAAGGGTAACTTCGAACGCAGCAGGTTGGCCCCCCGAAACCAGCCTTCGGGTTCGTGGAAAACCACATGAGCCTCAATTAACATGGCGCCCACTGGTTCCTTCAGTGCCGTGGCCCGTAAGTATCCTCCGAAACCACTGTAAGCCTCGGGTAGGCCGAGTTTGGGCTCTTCTCCAGCCCGATCCTCGATCGCCTGCCAGCGATTGCTTAGCTCAGGTTGCTTGTCGAAACTCGAATCAAGAATCCCGCTCGCAGTTATTTCTTTATCACCAAAGCTATGCCAAGAATGTACGGTGCCACTTACCAGCACCCGATCCAACAAAGGCGTCGCAAATTCGGCAAAGACCTCGCGTTCCTGTTCATTTTCATGCCGCTCAATTCCGAATTGTTTCAATTGGTCGTCTGCTAATAACTTACTCCGCGGAGCGATCGCCGAACCCGCCTCCTGACTGACGGCGCCCGCCAACTCCTCGAGCAATTGACCATCGCGCAGTGTCTCCAGTTGGCCGTAGGCAATAAACCAAACGTCGACTGTTTGAGCATATCTTCGACCCTTTGAATCCGTCAGACTTTCCATGCGTAAGGTAAAAGGGGTCATCGTCGATTTGCGAGTAAACTCTTCAACCGAATGCTGAGCTGCGGCGGCAAGCACCGCCCTTCGCTGTTCCTCCACATTCGCAGTTCCGTTTAGGGTTGGGACTGGCAACCGCACCTGTTGTCCGGGGCTGACTTCGACACCAACCTCAAGCAGTTTCTTCAGAACTGGGTCTTGCCCTTGGAGTGCTGTAGCAGTCAACGCCAGTAGGCTTAACCCCGAGATCACCCGGCCTACTACCTCGGCCAAAAGCTGGTGCTTCATAAGGCTACTCCTCCGGGCCTCTGCGACTCGTCTGAAACAACTCGACCATCCCGCAATAACAGCAATCGCTCTGCTCGAGCCGATACCTCAGGCGTGTGAGTCACGACAATCAGGGTCACCCCGCGTTCCTTTTTCAATTGCTCGAACAAATCCAAGATCGCTGCACCCGTTTTCGTATCAAGGTTGCCAGTCGGCTCATCTGCCAATAGCACTGGCGGGGAATTGGCCAAGGCTCGAGCAATCGAAATCCGTTGCCGCTCACCCACCGACAATTGGCTGGGCAAATGACGCGCCCGTTGAGACATTCCGACTAGCGAGAGAAGTTCCAATGCCAATTGCTCGCGTTCCCGCGCCGAATGCCGGCTTGTAAACATCGGGATTTGCACGTTCTCAAGTGCCGTAAATGTCGGCAGCAGATGGAATGACTGGAAGACAAAGCCAACTTGCTCCGAACGATAACGGTCCAGCATTCGCCAGTCACCAAGTGGCTGACCTCGGAAAAAAATTGACCCCGAGGTTGCCAAATCGAGCCCCCCGAACAGATTGAGCAATGTGGATTTGCCACTTCCACTTGGTCCCATGATCGCTAGGAACTGCCCTTCAGGGATTTCTAGATTGACGTCCACCAGCGCATGCACATGGCCGTCCGGATAGTCCTTACACAGATGTTCAGTTCTCAGGATGCAGTTGGAGGCGATTTTGGACAAGGACAAGATTCCGACAGAATAGTTCACAGACCTATCAACGTGTGGATGAGACGATAGTCTACCAAAATTCAAAATCAAGGAGGCTGAAACTATATCCTCGAATGTTGAGGCTCAAAAAACTAGTCGTTTCATTACTATCGGGCCCACAGTGAATCCAAGTCTTCCCCGCTCCGCCAGCAAATCGGCAGATTTAGCTCGCCTTGACACAACGCTGACGCCCATTCGGCTGAACCAGTCCCCACCGGGGTCAAGGTGCCTACCCACCAAGTTTGCTCCTCGGCTTCCACTCGATGGAACCCTGTTTGATTCGGGATCCACTCCTCGTCGATCACGCTGACTCGTTTCGCTTGCTCCGTCCAGCCGGTGCCTTGGGCCTTCAGCCAGGCTTCTTTCCTTGTCCAGATGCCAAAGAAACCTCTCGTGCCCCAAGTTTGAACTGCCGCCTGTTCGAGAGGATGAAACACTTGGCTCGAGATCCCTTGCCAGTCAATTTCCGGTCTGAGCAGTTCGAGGTCCACGCCAACTGAAACCCTGTTTCTCTCACCCGATGTTATCGCAACCAGTGCCACCCCGCCCGAATGTGACAAATTGAACTCGAGCTTTGGGCACTGAACCGAACGGGGTTTGCCAAACTCATCCCGTCGCAAGATCAATTCGCGGGGATGAACCCCGCAGTAGCTGGCCACGATTTGGCGCAAGCCCGCTCGCGCCACACAGAATCGCTGTTGCAGCAATGGAAAAGCAAACCGGCTAGCATGCTCCAATTCTTCAGGGACAAGGAATAACTCCCAATCCGACTTTTCAGCGGCAAGGGAATCGAGATCCAGCCACCACAACTCGGTTGCTTCACTCGGTCGGTTGTCCATCGAAACTCCCGCGTAAACTGGCTGGAAATTCTTTGTTGTTAAGAACTATTGGTACCGAAATCTTAACGTCATTCAATTGGTATTACAGGGAACTCATGCGCGAAGAAAACAAATTGTGCAGCGCCAAACAGACCCAAAACCTAAAAAGGAAGTATCGGAGTTGGCCCACAGCGCTACCTGCGTTGACGCCGAATTTAGGTCTAAAACCAGTTGGCTTAAATGCCAAATTTCGTCTGGCGGGGAAGTTGCTTTCCATTGACGCTGGTAAAAACGCGCCGTTGGAACAGCTTGCAACCGCCAACGAAATTGATCGAACCCCCATCGGCCGCATCCTTCAATTGACGCGATTGTCATTAAAAATTGTGGAGCAGATTCCGGGCGGCAACCAATCCTCATGCATAGTCATCGCCGGCTTCCAGGGACAGGGAACCCTAGGTCGCCTCTGACCGGTCGGGGCCATTAGGTGAGGAAACGCCCAAGACCCGCAAGACGGCCCCGAAGAAGGGCGACTTGCTTTACCAGTTCAAGATCACGCTGCTCGACATCAAACCGGCGATCTGGCGGCGCATACAAGTTCCCGTTTGCACCTTGGCCGATCTCCACGAGTACATTCAAGCGGCGTTCGGCTGGTGGAACTACCACCTGCACCAGTTTGACATCGAAGGCGAACACTACAGCCAACCAGCCCCAGACGGCGATGATTTTGGAATGGATTTCAAAGACGAGACGGACGTGCTGTTGAGCCAATTGGTCCTGAAGTCAGGCCGTCCGTCACGGTGGATTTACGAATACGACTTCGGGGACGGCTGGCGGCACGAAGTTTTGTTCGAGGGGTTCCCGCCCATTGAACCGAAGGCGAAGTACCCGCTGTGCGTTGAAGGGGAACGGGCCTGCCCACCGGAAGATTGCGGCGGGCCGTATGGCTATGCCGATTACCTCGACGCTCGCTGACCCGAAGCACGCGCAGCACGAAGAAATGTTGGAATGGCGAGGGCCGTTCGATCCTTCGGCCTTCGATGCGAAGAAGGCGACGAAGGAAATTAGGAAGGTGAAGTAAGACAATGCCTACTCGTCTTCGGTATTACCGACCATTCGAAAAGGCCCGAGCCTTTGCGTATGGTCTTAAACTCAAGTCGGGGAATGAATGGAGGCGGTTTACCAAGTCAGGAAAATTGCCAAATGACATTCCGGCGAAACCTGACAATACGTATCACAAAAAGGACTGGAAAGGCTGGGGCGATTGGCTAGGGACCGGAACGTTTGCCAATCAGTCCCGCGAGTTTAGGTCTTTTGAAAAGGCCCGAGCATTTGCCCGCGGCCTCGGACTGAAGTCAAAGGGCGAATGGAATGCGTTTACGAAGTCTGGAAAGTTGCCGAAGGATATCCCAAGGGCCCCGCAAGGAACTTACGCGGATAAAGGCTGGAAAGGCTGGCGCGATTTTCTCGGTACTGGGGCAATCGCACCTTTTATGATCGGAGATACATGATTGCCAACTCGAAATTAAAATGAAAAAGAGCCCGCGGAAAACGCGGGCTGGGTAAACGGGTTAGGATTTTGGAGGGGGAGGTGAGTTAACGAGGAATGTTATGTTGACGCCCTTGTTGCGAGTTGCCGCGAAGAACTTGAGATTGACCGTAACTATGCTGCTGGGTGTGGACGCCACCACGATTATTGTTTGGCCTGGAGGACTTCATTTGTGATCCTTGGTGCACGCCGCCCATCGAATTGGGCGTATAATTTTGTAAATCCCCATGTTCCTCTCCAGTGACGTTGTTGTTCCAAACGTAGCCTTCTTGATAACCAACTACTTGGCCAGCCGTGTCATAGATTGGACGACGGACATGGCGATAGGATCCGTTGAACTTGCTCTCTTCACGCCCCGCGCGAAATGCCGAATGATCCACTTGTTGGTTAGCGGTATCAATGCCTCCGGTTTGTGAATTGAAACCGTTGAATTGGTTACCTGTGACAATCGCGGGGCCGACCGGATTTCCCCACTGATCAAACGAAGGACTGATTGGGGGTGGATAGAGCTGAGGCGGGGAAACATATCCCCGACTCGGTTGAACAACTTGAGAGCCATTGCCCATGGTGACCAGATTTTGTGCTTGAATTTGTGCTGTGAACGTCGCGAGAATAATTGCGGAAAGTGCGATTCTGGACTTCATTGTTTTTCCCTTTTAGTTTGGACCTTTTTTGAAACTTGTTAATTTAGCCGCTGATACCCGATGAAGCGAAACTCGAAACAAAAACCGGACACAGTTAAACATTTTTTTTGAAAGTTTTTAATCCGCTGGTTTTTCCCCTGCAAAAAGAACTCGGCGGATTTCCTCCCGCTTCCGCCTGGGACCATTAACGAAACGGTCGACTACCGGACCCCGTTCTGGCAGTTTTCGCCGCATGCGATCCCCGTATGAATGGTTTGAACTATCGGAAGATGTGACCACCATGGTCGACAGCCTGCCGGAATCGCAGCAGGACCTTTGTGGGCTGATTTGCGAAAACGAATCCGTGACCGAAGTTGCCTCCTATTTGAACGTCAGCCGACAGACAGTTTACCGACGCTGCGAGGTACTGCGGCAGTCGATTGTTTGCGAATCACTGGCCGAATATCGATAGGTGGACCAACATGATCAAAAACCTATCCAGTTTCTCTCCGGTCCGGCAGCAACAGATCGAGAAGATGCAACTACTTCGCTTCGGTCGATTCGAAAATTGCGCCTTTGGTACAGATTGCCATGGGATTGCTTGCGGTTTTTTCGGGATTTCGCTCACTCAAAGGAAACCGAAATTCCAAATGGATGTTTTTGATTGCGATTGCAGTCGTTTTTGTGAATGTTGTTTTTTTGATCTGGACAATTATTCCTTTCGTCAAATCACAATGATTGCCAATTCGTTTACTGGCGCACTCAAACGCGTAGTGACGAAGGAACTTAGCCGATGCACAAACTCTCTGTTCAAGAAGGCCGGGGAAGTTGGTGTCAGGGTGGGGCTTTATTTTTTTTTCTCGGTGACAGCAAAACTCGTTGTTCAATGGCGAACGACTTCGCCAATACCTCATTCAAAGTGGCGAACGAATTCACCATGTCGAGCCAAAGGAAGCGTTTCACATTGACTTCTCGATCGAGAAACAAATCCCCAGAAAATTCATTTCGACAAACGCTTCGCCTTTTGAGCATTGCCATCTTGGTGAAGTGTAAGTGCGTAGGCGGGGCCTTCGGCTCGGAGGTGAAACTCCAGCTGCGCGTTGACACCTCGATACGACCATTCTGTCGGTGAGTCTGCGAAGACTTCCTGTGTTGGCTGGTTCGTGATGCCGACCATCAGGTGGCCATCTTTGTAATTCACATCAAAGATAAAGTTGGGCGTAAGTTGATAACGGCCAACGAGCCGCTCGGGATCAATTTTGCTTTTATCGGCAGCGGGATTTTGGGCTGGCTTGGCTGTTTTGGCGGCGGCATACTTGCTCATAAGATGACTGATCATTTCATCGCAAGCCGGAAACGCTTGCTTTTCTCCGGTGTTGGTACAAACGACGGCGGCAACGTCTGCATCAGGTAAAACCCAGATCAATGCATAAGTGTTTGTGTTAGAACCGGCGTGATTGAGCGCGGGACCGTATCGGGTATCCATGCAAATCCACCCGCAAGCGTATTTGGCTCCAGATTTGTCATATTCGACTTGAGGCCGATGGAGATGATCAAACGCACTTTGCGAACGAAGCACCGGAGATGGCGTGCCCGCCAATTGCCACCGCGCGTACTTGGCATAGTCTTCGATCGACAGGTGGACCGTTCCTCCGGCCGCATAGACCGTTGGGTTTTCGGCACCCATGGTTCTTGGGTCAACGGGGCCACCATCAGCGGCTTGATGCCCCCACAGCATTGGCGGTCGCAACTGCTTTGCCGACTGCAACGAACGAAAGTCTGCCGACTGCATTTCCAGTGGATCGAATACGTGTTTTTTCATAAGGGACTCATATGATTCGCCTGTGCGGCTTTCAAGCATGGCCGACGCGATCGCGTAACCAAGATTGGAATAGACGAAGGTACCTAGTGGCTGCGAAGGTGCCTTGGAAAGCGCAAGCTTGAGCATCGCCTTACGCTCCGAGGTCGGCGATTGCTTTTCTTCGAAGTGCTTTGCCCACGCCTCTTTTGAAAGATCGGAAATATTGCCCGGCACTCCACCTTGATGTGACAACAGTTGGTCCAACGTTACTTTACGAAGCTTGGGATGGAGGTCTTTGTCGGTCGCTTTAGACCAAACATCACCAATCGTCGTTTCCCATTGAATCTTACCCGCGTCGACCAGGGCTGCCGCCAACGTCGCCGTCATGGACTTGGTGTTGGAACCAATCGGAAATCGATCTGACAACTCAACTTTGTCGGATGTTCCCCGTTTGCGGATGCCAAAGCACTGTGATTGAACTAGGCCTTTTGAGTTAACGACTGCAGCGGACATCGCCGGTACATCGTGCTTGCGACAAATCTCAGCCAGCTTTGTTGCCATTTCCTTTGACTCGTCTTGAGCGATGAGGCCTGACTGATTGTTCGCCACGACAATGAAAGTGAACAGAAAACAGGAACTAGCGATGTAGGGTACAAATCTCATTAGATACTCCTGGGGATTCGTGGAACTCGTTCAACAACATGCGGCAGGCGACCGTGTTTCCCAATGCTCGTTGACGCCTTCGGCTTGTCGGTAAACGAAAAAAATAATGCATTCTTGATTAGTCGTTCCCTAATACAATACACGCTCGAATTCTCCATCCGTTAAACGTCTTTGCCTAAAAGGAAGCAAGAAATACTCCTCGATCGCCGCGAAAAATCATGGTCGCAACTAGGAGTTGGACTCCAATTGCGAACCCAACGATAGGAAGATGGTTGACAAGTAAGTGGAGGTGTGCTGGATTCATTTTGCGTTCCGATTCGATGTGAGACGGCAAAACCCTATTTGGCAAAGGCATTCAAACTGTGCGTCATTTATTCGGTTCCTTTGGAGTGGGTTTGGGCATTTGAAAGATCCAATTCTTTCCAACCAGCTTCAATACCTCGAACCAAACGATGCTCACTAACCCACCAGCTATACAAAGTCCAATGTCATTGAAATGCAGTGTGGAAAAGTGGAAGATTTTCTGAAGAAACGGTACGTAAAGCGCGAGGCCAAGAAATAGCGATGCGCCCCCAACAACCCACCAAAGTGCAGCATTGGGCACCCGTAGCGTTTGCCAAATTGCTTTGGTCCACGATCTGTTGACCAAGATCAAACTCATATTCGAGATAACAAGTGTTGTAAAACTTAGTGCGATTGCATCGGCAGCATTGAGCCACCCCCAAAAAGCAGATAAGTAAATTGCCAGAACTACGAACAGCGAACTCGTTCCCTGCAATACGCCAAGTCCAATGAGCCGGCTTCCAAACATCGGTAAGGATGGGTCTCGAGGAGGTCGACTCATCACATCTTCATCGTCAGGCTCAGCTTCAAAAACCACGGAACAAGCAGGATCGATGATCAGTTCAAGAAACAGAATGTGGACAGGCATGAGCGCGATTGGGCTGCCGAGCAAGACAGGAACAATCGACATTCCCGCGATCGGCACATGGACTGCAACGATATACGTCATCGCTTTTTGAAGATGGTCGTAGATGCGTCGTCCCATGCGCACCGATCGAACAATCGATGCGAAATCATCATCCAGCAAAACTAACGCAGCGGCCTCGCGTGCAACATCGGTTCCGCGACCGCCCATTGCGATCCCTATATTGGCGGCCTTGAGTGCTGGAGCATCATTGACGCCGTCGCCCGTCATAGCAACGATTTCACCGTTCGCCTTCAGTGCATTGACAAGGCGCAGCTTCTGTTCGGGAATCATTCGCGCAAAAACATTGACCGTTCGTACACGTTGCTTTAGCTCAGTGTCATTGAATCTTTCTAGTTCAGGACCAGTAATGATTTCATCAATTGGTTGAATACCGGCTTGTCGTGCAATGCTCATGGCAGTAGTCGGATGATCGCCTGTGATCATCACGACTCGGATTCCGGCGGCATAACACTCTTGAACAGCGGCTGGAACAGTGGCGCGGACAGGATCGGCGAGACCCACGAGCCCCAAAAAATCAAAGTCAAAATCATGTTGCAATTTTGGCAACGCTTGATTCTCCAAATTGCCCCTGGCAACTCCTAAAACCCGGAGACCATTCTCAGCCATCATTGAGACTTGATCGTTCATCTCCTTGATCCGCTCAGCAGATAAATGGCAAAGATCTGCGATGGCTTCTGGAGCACCCTTGGTCGCAAGAACATAGCTGCCACCGTTCGGAGACGTCCAGACCTGCGACATTGCCAAGAGACTTGGAGAAAGCGAGTAGCCTCGTTCGAGTTTCCAGTCTCCGTGCATATGCTCCGTTTTGGAGAGATAGGTAGTTCCGAGTTCGTAGAAGGCTTTCTCCATCGGATCAAAGGGTTCACGCTGGCTGGCCAAGATTCCGAACTCGATGATCTCGTGAAGTTCCTCGGGCAATGATTGCACCGACTTCTCGGATATCGGCCTGAGTTCGTGGATTTTTCCCTTGATAGCCAATGCGCGAACTGCCATCCGATTTTCAGTCAGTGTTCCGGTCTTATCGACACACAGTACTGTGGCGGAGCCTAATGTTTCAATCACAGGAACATGTCTTGCGAGGACATTGATCTTTGACAAACGCCAAGCTCCCAACGCAAGGAAGATCGTCAGGACCACAGGGAATTCTTCCGGCAACATGGCCATGGCCAACGTAATTCCTGCAAGGAATCCCTGGAGCCAATTCCCGCGTGTCATTCCATAGACGATGACCACAATTATGCATAAACAAGCAGCGAAAATCGCGATTCGTCGGACCAATAATCCAACTTCTACTTGGAGTTTTGTCCCGCTGGTTTCGACCGATTGAAGTGCTTTGCCGATACTACCCATTTCGGTCTGCGATCCGATCGCCAAAACTTTCGCAATCCCTTGGCCTTGAACCACAAGTGTGCCTGAATAGACAAAAGGTAGATCATCTCCACCTGGTCTTGCGATTTTTAGAGTGTTATCCCACGTAACTTTTCGAACTGGGACAGATTCTCCGGTCAGCAACGATTCATCAGTCGATAGACCTTCACTAAAAAGAACAGCTGAGTCAGCGGGAACACGATCGCCTTCCGAAAGCACAATCAAATCATCGATCACGACTTCACGGCCCGCGATGCGTTTGCGCTGTCCGTCACGAATCACCAAGGCGCGGGGGCTGGAAAGATCCCGTAGAGCTTCTAAAGCACGCTCGGTCTTTCGCTCTTGGTACAAGGTTATTCCTAGAACCACGAAAACGAATCCAAGCAACATCAGAGCTTCCTGGACGTCGCCCAGAAGCAAATACAACGTACCGCAAGCGATAAGGAGAAGGAACATCGGCTCACGAACCACGCCCCAAGCGGTTTCCCAAATACTTTTGCTATGCGTCTGGGGTAACTCGTTGTAGCCGTACGTCTTGAGTCGGCTGCCGACTTCGGACTCCGTTAGGCCCGACATCGACTCTGTAATTGAGTTTGGATCGCTCATGAGTCGTTCGATTGGATCACGTTCGTGGTTTTCTCCAGTATGGCAAAAACTTGTATGCTTGCAGCATATGTTGGAACTGGTCGTGGTTCGTTACCAATAGGGAAGCGTGACCTGGTGGTAAGCGTGACCTGGTGGTAAGCGTGACCTGGTGGTAAGCGTGACATTGTGTGACCAATGATTGTCCAGGTTTAGCTGCACTGGCTTTCCATGCACTCCAACATATTCAATATGCCCTCCCGCAACGACGATACCTTGGTAAACATCAAATGTCGAGATACTCCGACGGCTTGGATGGCGACGTTCACGCCTAAACCGTGAGTAATTTTCATCACCGCTGCAACTGCAATCCCGTCACTTTTGTTGATCGTTTGGGTTGCGCCAAGTTTTTGTGCGATTTCAAGTCGATGGTCATCGTTATCGTATCCGAAACCGATCCAACAGGCATTTTTGCGTAGTACTCCGACAGCGGGCATCGAGGAAACGATGGATATATTGTGTTGGATTTCGCCATTTCCGCAAATCAATGAAAAAGCCGATTTGGAGGGAAACCCGTTGGTTTTCAACTATATCGGCTTACTTTACTACGCGTCTCTCGCCGTCATTGAGGTACACTTCATCTGGTTTTCCAAAAGCGTCGAATCTAAATCAAGCCTTCAAGACGTGGTGCTGTCTTTGGGGGACCACGGGGCGCCTAAAATCGAAGTCCCTTTCTCTGACCTGCCCAGTGGCACACTACTTCGTTTTTCGTTGCGGCTGGGCACCAAAGAGACCTCCCCGCTCGCGCATTTTTGAAATGTCTACGCATGCACAGGTTCTCAGACGCCGCCGTGTTCACTTGCACCTCGCCATGAGCGGCGCAGACGTCGTTGCCTTCTCTCTGTCAGGTCAGGATCGGCCGCGTTTGCTCTTCAAGCCAGCCACTCCCAAATCATTCGGAAAAGCAGCATAATTAACCCGCTACGTTTGAACCATTACGTCAAAACAAATAGCCTAATCGATGAAAAAGAACAGCAAAGCGAGCAGCGTGGGGCCGAGCAAGCAGACGAAAAACGACAAAAATTCCATCAAACCCAAGATGAAGCCTGCCAAGTTACCTCAGCGGAAAAAAATCGTTTTACTTTCTGGTGGAAACCCCCAAATTGAAAAGGCCGACGGCG